>Ga0209536_100000371_pt1 | contig 71745 bp, 66 predicted proteins | sample DeeMarSeWOR28_12_FD_187461 | JGI IMG/M metagenome (GOLD analysis project Ga0209536, IMG submission 187461) | Marine sediment microbial communities from White Oak River estuary, North Carolina - WOR-2-8_12 (SPAdes) (version 2) | ecosystem: Environmental > Aquatic > Marine > Intertidal zone >...
AATCCGCTGAAGATGTTCCAGCGCTCGGCGCCGAAAAAATTGCGGTAACCGCCATGCATCATGCGCGCGCGCGTGGTCCAGGCGCCGCCGCGCAATACCTTGGTGTTGCCGAACAGGGTCGTCGAATACTCCTTGTACGCGTCAGGCGAAAATCCGGGAAAGGGTTCGAAGGTGTCGCTGGTCCATTCCCAGACGTTACCCAGCATTTGGCGGCAACCGAAAGCGCTGTCGCCGGCCGGATAGGCGGCCACGTCGACACAGCCGAGCGCGACGCCGTCCAGGTTGGCGTGGCTCGCGGCAGGCGCTTCGTTGCCCCACGGATAACGTCGCTTGCTGGCTGACAGATTGCCCTGGCTATCCGGCTCGCCCAGGGCGGCGACCTCCCATTCGAGTTCGGTCGGCAATCTCAGGCCCGCCCAGCGGCAATACGCATCGGCCTCGTACCAGCTGACGTGAATCACGGGTTCGCTATCGGGCAGCGGAATCGTTTTATCGAAACGGCGCATGCTCCACTGGCGGTCACCTTGCGGCGTCCAGTAGCCGGGGTGCGATAACCGGTTTTCCTGTACCCAGGCCCAGCCGTCCGGATGCCAGTAATCCTGCTGCCGGTAACCTCCCGCCGCGACGAATTCCGCATACTCGGCATTGGTGACCGCTGCCCGCGCAATGGAAAAGGGAGCGACGTCCACGTCATGTGCATACTTTTCGTTATCGAACATGAAGGGGGCGTCTTGCTCCGCGCCCAGGCGGAACTGGCCGCCGGGTACGTCGACGTAGCCGGGTAGCCCGCCCGCGCTGCGCAGGCTGGAGGCATCGATCGCGGCGCTGAAAACCGGTGTCGGATAAGCCAGTGTCTGGCGGCCCCAGAGAAAAGCCTCGCAGTGCATATCTTCGTGAAACACACCGAACTGGTAGATGAAACTGTCCTGCTCGCTTGCCATGGTTCCCGTCAGGCGTTCGCACAGAGCATCCAGCACCGATTGCATGTAAGCCTTTGTCCGGCGCAGATCGGGCAGCGGTAAATCCCAGCGGGTGTCGTGCGCGACCGTGATCGAGTCATACAGGCTGTCGGCCTGGCTGTTACCCAGAACGCTTTCGCGGCCGTACAGCTCGCGCAGAATAAAGTATTCATAAAAATACGCGACATGGCCGATCTCCCAGCGCAGCGGATTGATCGTGCCGTATTTGGGCCCCAGCAGTTGATCCTCGTCCAGGTCGGCAACCAGCTCGTAGGTCCTGTGGCGGGCATTTTCCAGCATGGCGATCAGATTTGTGTTACTAATAAGCGCGGTCATATCGTGTCGTAAGCTCTGCTTTCATGAAAATTCACCTGGTCACTCCAGCCAAGGAAAATTCGAGGAATGGCAACCGTACCTCGGCTGTGCGCTGGGCCGGCCTGCTGCGCAGGGCGGGCCACCGGGTCAGGATCGATACCGATTATAATGGAGAACCCGCTGACCTGGTAATAGCGCTGCACGCCTGGCGCAGCGCGGCTGCGATTCGGCGCTACCGCGAGGCGAGCCCGCATGGCCCGCTGGTCGTCGCCCTCGGCGGTACCGACGTCAACACCTACCTGCAAACCGATCCGCAAACGACTTTGGCCTCGATGAAAATGGCCGACGCCCTGGTTTGCCTGCATGACCTGGTCGCCGATCAATTGCCGCTCGAGTTTCGGCAAAAGTTATGCGTGATTCGCCAGTCGGCGCAGCCGCTGCCGCGGTCGCGAAACCCGTCGCGGCGTTTCTTCGATATCTGTGTCATTGGTCACCTGCGCGAAGAGAAAGATCCTTTTCGAACCGCCCTCGCGGCGCGCCTGTTACCGCCGGAATCTAAAGTCCGGGTGCTGCACTGTGGCAAGGCGCATGGCCCAAAATGGGCCTTGCAGGCCGAGGCGGAGATGCGCATCAACCCGCGCTATCGATGGCAAGGCGAGGTATCTGCCGGGCAGGTCCGCCAGGTTTTCTTGCGCACTCACCTGATGGTCATCAGTTCGCTGCAGGAAGGCGGCGCTAACGTGGTTTCCGAAGCGCTGGTTGCGGGTGTGCCCATCATCGCCTCGGATATCGCCGGGAACATCGGCCTGCTGGGCCGCGATTATGGCGGCTATTTTCGTGTCGGCGACGAGACCTCGCTGGCCGAGCAGATACGGCGCGCCGAGGTCGACGAAGAATTCCTGAAGTCGCTGGAACGGCAGGGCAGGGCGCTTGCGCCGATGTTTACCCCGGAGCAGGAACTGTCGGCCTGGCAAAAGCTGCTGGCCACGATCACCTGATCAGCCGCACCGGTTCGAGCTGTTCCCCCTGCGCCTTGACCCGGCCAACGACAGCCGCCTGGCGATACCCGAGTTTGACCAGTTGCTGCAAACAGGCATCGGTACTTTGCGCGGGCAGGCTGGCCAACAGCCCGCCCGATGTCTGTGGGTCGAAGACCAGCGGATACAGCGGGCTGCTGGCAGCTTCTTCCATGTTGGCTATGGCGCGGCGCAGGCGCAGGTTAGCCGGCTGCAGCGAGCTCAGAATCCCCATCGCAACCGTTTCCAGCGCGCCGTCGATGAGCGGCAAAGAGGCCAGGTATATTTCCACGTCGACAGCTGAAGGTTTGATCATTTCCACCAGGTGGCCGAGCAGGCCGAAACCGGTGATATCCGTGCACGCCGTTGCACCGTGAGCGTACAGGCATTCGGCGGCGCGTCGATTGGACTGGATCATCGATTTGACCGCGTCCTCGATCCAGCGGCCTTTCGCCTTGTGTTGCATGTCCGCGGCGAACAGGGTGCCGGTACCCAGTGGCTTGGTCAGCACCAGCACATCGCCTTCCAGCATGCCGCCTTTACGCAGGATCCGTTCGCGCTCGGCGAGGCCGTTCACCGCGAACCCGAGGGCCAGTTCGGCGCCCTCGCTGGTGTGTCCGCCAACCAGCGCTGCATTGGCATCGTTCAATACCACCATGGCGCCGGCCATCAGTTCCCTGAGCGTGTCCTCGACCTTGCTCTCGATGGCAAACGGCAGGGTTGCGATGGCGAGTGCCGACTGCGCTTCTGCGCCCATCGCGAAAATGTCGCTCAGCGCATGATTGGCCGCAATCTGCCCGAAGATAAACGGGTCGTCGATAAATGAGCGGAAGTAATCGACCGTGTGCACCATGACTTTTCCGGGTGGCACTTCGACGACCGCGGCATCGTCCGGCTCGTGCAGTCCGATCAGGATATCGTCACGTGCAGCGGGTTTCAGATCGGCGATGGCACGGCTGAGCACATTGGCGCCGACCTTGGCGCCGCAGCCACCGCAGCGCATCGCGATTGCGGAGATTTCTTTCAGCGTGTCCTGGTCGGCAAGCCTGCGATCGACACTGGAAACCTCCTGCCCGGACATCGATGGCAGTTCCGTGTACTTCAGCATCCAGCGACGATCGATCCAGTCTTTCCATTTCCACAACAGCGCGCCTTCGAAGTGCCAGTTGGCCTTGGTGGCAATCGCGTACTGGTCGCCGCTGCTGATCAGGGCCAGCAGGGTTTTTTGCGGCTTGAACGGTTTTGGCGGCCGATTCAACAACGCCCTGCGCAAGTTCTCCGCCAGCGGTTTGCCCTGGCGGACGGCGAATACCCCGGCTTTGGGGCGTGGATGATCGACGACATGAACGATGTCGCCGGCCGCGAATATGTCCGGGTGAGAGGTCGACTGCAGGCAGTCGTTGGCCTGGATGAAGCCCTCGGCGTCGACGGCAATGCCGGATTCGTTTAGCCAGGCGGGCGCGCTTGCCCCGGTAACCCAGAGTATCTCGTCCAGCTGCAGCCTGTTGCCGTTACTCAATACAAGGTTCCGATTGGACACCTCGATCGCCGCGGCGTCGCGATGAACCTGAACGCCACGCTGTTCGAGGATGCGCTCGAGTCGGCGCCCGACGCCAGCGGGAAAATCCGGCATGATCTGCGGGCTTTTGCTGATCAGGTGAAACTCCAGTTGTTCATCCTGGCGCCGATTTTGCTTTAGCAGCGTTTGCAGGCGGAACTGAATAGCCAGCAGTATTTCCACGCCGGCGGCGCCCGAACCGACTACCGCTATGCGATGCGGTCCCGGTTGTTGCATCACGCGATCACGCAATTGATGCCATTTATCGACGAAGCGATTGATCGGTTTGACCGGGGTCGTGAATTCGGCTGCGCCGGGAACCGAGTTGATGTCGGGGCGGGAACCGATGTTGATCGATAACAGGTCGTAACTGACTGCCGGCCGCCCTTCGCAGATGACCTGTTTGTTGACGGTATCCAGGCGAATCGCGGTGTCGTGATAAAGCCGTGCCGAGGCAAATCGACACAGGGGCCTGAGGTCGATATGCGCCTCGTCGAAACTGTAGTGGCCTGCCACGTAGCCCGGCAACATTCCGGAATAGGGTGTTTGCACATCCCTGGCGATCAGGGTCAGCCGGACCCCGGCTATCGGGTTCATGCCGAAGTTTTTCAGCACCGCCACGTGGCTGTGGCCTCCGCCGATCAATACGAGGTCTTTTACGATGGTGTCCTGGCTGGAATTCATGTTCTCGTCTGGTTTGTATCCGTTTTGTCTGGCGCGGCTGCTCGAGCGCAGCCGCCAACGAATATAACGGAGTAACACTAGGCAGACCACCTTTTCTAGAAAGTGGTCTGTCCCTGGTATGCGAGGCCGCCCCCGGTCGTGCTAATATCATGCGCTTTAGAAATCGTCAGGGCATGGCGCAGCCAGTTCCCTGTTGACGATCCAACCGAGTGACTCGTTCACCGCCGGAGCAACGCATGCAGGATATATTTTCAGTCGAAGGCAAGCACATTCTCATCACCGGCGCCTCGAGTGGGCTGGGCGCGCACATGGCCGCGATGCTGGCCGGACGCGGTGCACGCGTCAGTGTCACTGCCCGCCGTATCGATCGTTTGCAGTCACTGGTCGAGGCCATTCAGGATAAAGGCGGTGAGGCCGCGGCAATCGCCATGGATGTCGTCGATCGGGATTCCGTCAGCGCGGGCTTCGACGCCGCCAGGGGGCGCTTCGGTCCGGTCGACGTGGTGATCAACAATGCGGGTACCGCCGCACGCTCTCCCGCGGAAGAGACTCCCGCCGAGGAGTGGCACCGCGTGATCGACGCCAATCTCAACGGCGCCTGGTATGTCGCGCAATGCGCCGGGCGGCAAATGATCGAATCCGGTAACGGTGGCAGCATCATCAACCTGGCGTCCATCATGGCCTACCGCCAGAGCCAGGGCCTGGCGGCGTATTGCAGCAGCAAGGCCGCGGTCAATCACCTGACCCATGTGCTGGCGCTCGAGTGGGCGCCGCACGGCATTCGCGTAAACGCGATTGCGCCGGGCTACATCCATTCCGAAATGACTGAAGCCGTGCTCGCCAGTGAGCGCGGCAAGGCCATGATCGCCAACACGCCGCTGCAGCGCGCAGGTACCCCGGAGGAACTCGACGGCACGGTTTTATTGCTCGCCTCGGGGGCTTCGAGTTTTATCAACGGCGCGACCATCGTGGTCGACGGCGGGCATTTGCAGACATCGCTGTAAATAAACCGCGGAAACGACGGCTATTCCGGTAGATGTGGTGACGGCTTACTTAACTCGAAGATAAGAACACTGTCGCCCTGATCGCTCCGGGCTGCGCGGCCCGATGGGTATTGAAGTCAGGTACACTCTCCTGCATATTTATGCTTCGCCTTTGATCGTTCTGTTGCCGGGCGGCCAGTTTCGCGAGAAACCACTATGTTCACACCGAAATTCTTCGAATTCTTCAACCGGCTTGCGAAAAACAACAACCGGGAATGGTTCAACGAGCACAAATCGGACTATCAACAGTCGGTGGTGCAGCCGATGTGCGCGTTCATCGATGCGATGGCGCCCCGGCTGCGCAGCCTGTCGCCGCATTTTATTGCCGACTCGCGCCCGCACGGCGGCTCGATGTTTCGCATTTACCGCGATGTGCGTTTTTCCAAAGACAAGAGCCCGTACAAGCTGCACGCGGCCTGCCAGTTTCGTCATGAACTGGGCAAGGACGCGCACACGGTGGGTTTCTACGTGCATCTCTCCACCAGCGAGGCGGTGTTCGGTGGCGGGATCTGGCTCCCGCCCGGCGAAGAGCTGCAAAAAATACGCGATACCATCGTCGATAACCCGAACGCATGGCGGCAGATCAAGTCGAGCCCGACGGTGAAGAAGTACTTCGGCGGTATCGGCGGTGACGGCCTGAAACGCCCGCCGCGCGGATTCGATGCCGACCACGAGCACATCGAGGACATCAAGCGCAAAAGTTTTTTTCTGATGCGCCGGGAGTCGCCCGAGATCATTCTCGATGACAGTTTCGTGCGCGAGGTCGACAAAACTTTCAAGGCCGCGATGCCGCTGATGGAATACATCGGCTTCGCGCAGGATATCGAGATCTGAATCCGGCCATTGGGGCCTGCAGGCAAGTGACATACCGCTCCTTCCCGCTATAAAAAAACGGGTCAGTCTGGCCTCTGGTCGATGACGAAAACTTAAGAAAAGGGTAAATGACTAGCTCTACCTGGTGGCAGGCTGCAGCTTGCTTTCCAGCTCGCCGATGAAAGTCTCCTTCTTCATCAGCTTCCATTTTCCATTATGTTTTCTGAACGGTGTTATGGCTCTGACGGGGGGCGAGTCGAGGCTCGTTTGTATATACAGGGTTGGATAGCCCCTACCGCCCCATTGCTTAAAAAGCTTCTGGTCGGCAGCACTGTGTTCCGGATTTAATTTTACTTTCACGTAGCCGGCCATAGTCGATTTCACTTGCGAATCGGGGAACATTTCCCTTTCCAGTTTTCGACAGTACGGGCACCAATCCGTGTACGCATAGATGAAAATGGGCGCATTCTGCTCGCGACTGACTTTTAGCGCCGTGGCATACCCCGCGTGATCGATGAACCATCGTGAACTGTTGTAGCTGGATTGACCGGCCTTATCCTCGCCACTGACTGGTACTGTGGCAGAGGTGGTATTGAGCGGTTCCAGCTGCAACGGCCTGGCGCTTTCGTTCGGGCAGGCGTTATCGGTATAAACGATTCGGCCGTTTACATTGCACTTGTTAACTTGCGCAAGGCTATTTGTCGCCAGCAGTATCATCAACGATAGACCCGAAGCGATGACACCGCGCGTGCTGTTCTTTGCCAGCTGAAGATACATTTCCATACTATGTCGTTTAGCGTGTCGAACGCGTTAACCCTCATATAGCAGGATACGGCCTGAAATGGTCGCCCCAAGCGGCCGCCTGAAGCGGATGGTTTCCTGCAATTAGTAACATCGATAAAAATCGCGATGAGTATCGAATTTCAGGATTTCGGTGGGCTGGTCCAAAGTGTTGTGGAGGATCAAAATCATGTATAAACGGACAATGAGAATTATTACCCAGTAAGAAATTAATCATATTATCAACCGCTTTTCACTGTTAGGGTATGTTAATTCGCCGGAGGTATGAAGATGAGGAAAAAACTCTTTAAATCAACCTGTGTCCTGATGTCATCAATATTATTTGCATCGACAATATTACTGGCAAGTTGCGCAGGACGAGATCCCAGACCAATACAAATATCTCAAGTCGGAGATAACCAGAAGTCGTGCTCGACGTTAGAAACGGAAATGGATTATATTGAAAAAGATATTTTAGAGAGGCTTCCTGATGCTAGTAAGACTGGCTCAAATACCGCGCTAGGCGTTGCTGGTGTATTTCTGATAGTCCCATGGTTCTTTATGGACTTTAGCGAAGCGGATGAAATAGAAGTTAGCGCCCTTATCGAACGATATAATCACCTTCTAATTACCGCTAAAGACAAGTCATGTGATACGCAGCGGGAACGGCTCCCTACTCTTAAAGAAATGCAGCGCCAGGCCAAAGAAGCCAACAAAGAAAAGCCTGCTGAATAGTTAAAGCCTCGTCTTTGGCAGTGGCTTCTGATTGCAAGTAGCCGCCGACATAAACACTGTCGCCGGCCGGATTCCGGGGCGGGTCGTTTATTTTTAATCTGAACTTCAAAACGAAAGACCTGGCCCTCTGACCCGGCGGAAACCGGCAACGAGACGCCCCGTTTCCAGCTGGCGGCAAGCAGCGCTTCTAGAATTAGTTCGTTTGCCGGAATTTCAGACCGGCTGGCTGGGGGTTTGCTCGGGACGCGGTTTGTTGATCAATTCGAGGATGGCGCGCACCGCCACCGAGGTGATGATGACGCTGCCGCCGATCAGCGTCCAGCCGTTCGGAGTTTCACCGATAAACCACCACACCCAGACCGGACCCAGCGCGAATTCGATCAGCATCAGCAGCGTCACCTCGGCAGCGGCGAGATGACGCGACGCGACGATAAAGGTCCAGTTGACAAAACCCGACAGGCAACCGCCCCAGAACAGGCACAGCAGGATATCGTTCCACGGCAGCGCCAGGTCACCGCCGCTCACGGGCAGCGATACGACGATGATCAGCGCCGACGCGATCAGCAGTGTCGGCAGCATTTCGACCCGGCGCCGGTAGCGCACCACGACCGCGTAGCCGGCAAAACACAGCGCAGTCGCAAGCGCCATCAGGTTGCCGAAGCCCGAGCCGATGTTGATGCCGTTGAACACCATCAGGGCGAGCCCGCCGCCGGCGAACAGCATCGTCACCAGGGTCGAGCGGCGCAGGCGTTCGCCGAGAAACAGGCGCGCCAGCAGCGCGGCGAAAAAGGGGATGGCGCCGAAGATGAACAGCGCGTTGGCGATTGTAGTGTACGCGAACGCCTGGATAAAACTGATGCCGGCGCCGGCCAGCAGCACGCCGGCGAGGATCCCGTAACGCCCCACGGACGTCAGCGTGTGGAAAAAGCGGCCACGGTTTTGAATCGCGACGATGGCGGCGATCGCCACGATCAGGCCGAGCGAGCGATAAATGTTGATTTGCCACGTGGTGGCCACCTCGATATTACGCTGTACCAGCCCGCCGAAACTGATCGCGGTCGAACCGAGCGCCATCAACAGCATCGCGTAGCCGTGACGGCTGTCGACCGCATGCGGTGAGGTTATCGTGGATTGATCCGGCACTCGCGCCGCCCCGCTAAAATAGACGGGCTAGATTCCTTCAAGCCGGCAGGTTTGTCCAGCACTATGTGCTGCCTGTCATTGGCCTGCCCCGCTGCCGGGTTATTGCGGGCTCGATGGCAGCTCGCGGGGGGATGCCAGTCTGTCCGCTAAATTATCAGGCCTGCGTAAGCTGCATGGGTTGGAACATGCGCCGGTACTGACCCGGGGTTAAACCGGTCAGGCGCTTGAACAGACGCCGGAAAAACGAGATATCGAGATAACCGACCTCGGCGCTGACTTCGTCGATCGGTAACTCGCCCAGCTCGAGCAGGCGCTTGGCTTCCTCGATGCGCAGGTTCTGCAGGTACTCGATCAGGGTCGATCCAGTAGCCGCCTTGAAACGACGCTTGAGCGATCGCTCCGGCACGTCTACCTCCTCGAGCAGCTGGCGAATGGCGTCGATTTCGCGGAAGTGCCCGCCGAGCCAGGTTTCGGCGCGCTTCGCGATCGAGTCGGCGTGCGGCGCTCGGCGCACCAGGCCGGTGTAGGGCAGCTGCCCTTCCGGGTGCCACTTGAGCAGGTACACCTTGGCGATGTGCAGCGCGTCACCGGGGCTTGCATGGCGCGCGATGATGTGCAGCGCGAGATCGTGCCACGAGGTGGTGCCGCCCGCGGTGACGATGCGGCCGGTCTCGTCGGCGTACACCAGGTTCGAAGCGGGGTCGAACCTGACCTTCGGATACTGCTGCCGGAACAGGTCCGCGTAGCCCCAGTGGGAGGTGGCGGCGCGGCCGTCGAGCAGGCCGGTTTCGGCCAGCAGTATCGACCCCGAACAGGCCGAGTACAGCTCCGCGCCCAGCGCATACTGGCGTCGCAGCCACTCGATCAGCGCCGGGTAACGGCCGTGCAGCGATTCGTCCGGCCCCAGCCAGATCTCCGGCAGGATGACGATCTCGGCGGACGGATCGTCGGCAATCGATACCTGCGGGCTGACCGGGATACCGTTGCCGCAGGTAAACGGCTGCTCCAGCGGCGAGACGATACGCACCCGGAAGCGCTTGCCCTCGTCGCCGCTGCGCACCAGCGTTTGCCACAGGTTACCGGTGGCGGAGAGCACGTCGACCATGCCGTAGAGCGCCGAGCCGGCGGTCTCCGGCAGCGCGAGAATCAGTACTTCTGTGATATTTCCAGCGTCTTTTTTCATGAGAATCCAGAATTAATGGCATAAATAGCGCGTTTTAGTCATTTATGCATCTTATCTGCTGACTGTCAATCCCTGATCATGTGTCCACCCCGGGGCGATAACCGATCGCGGGTATCCGATTAAACAGACAGGAGCAACAACATGACTCAAAGCAACACGCAACAACAAGGCCCTCGCCGCGAGGCAGGCAACATCGTCAACGGCGTCGACCTCGAAGTGCTCGGTGGCACCGTGGGTGCGATCCAGGCGGATCCGGAACTGGGTGTCAGCCGCTTTCGCGTCAGCAATAGCTGGGTCGACGGCGCGCGTAACGAAAGCCGGGTGACCGGATTTTACGGCGCCGCGCAGGAAATCGCGCACCGTCAGGCGTTCACGCTGATCGCCGACGAGCCACCGATTCTGGCCGGCAACGACGATGGCGCCAACCCGGTGGAGCACCTGCTGCACGCGCTGGCCTCGTGCCTGACGACGGCGATGGTCGCCCACGCGGCGGTTCGCGGGATCCGCATCGAGGCGATGGAGAGCGAGCTCGAGGGCGATCTCGACCTGAACGGCTTTCTCGGCCTGAACCCGCAAACGCCGAAAGGTTACACCGACATCCGCGCGAAGTTTCGTGTCGACGCGGCCGATGGCGACATCGATGCCATCCGCGAGCTGGCGAAATTTTCGCCGGTGTTCAACACGCTGACCCAGGGCGTCAACGTCGATGTGGAGGTGGTGCGCAAATAAATCCGCGGGCTTTTATACGCTGCCGGCGGTGCCCGTAACGGGTCTGCCGGCAGGACCATACACCGATTATCGAAACCAACCCAGGAGTAGCATGATGAAACAATTAATTTACTTTCCGAATATCTATCCGCCGCGAGGCGAGGCCTCAGCGGTCGACGCGATCGAAAAATCGATCGTAATGGTGGCGGCAAGCTTGCGCCGCTGGTATCGACGCAGCGCGCAGCGTCGTCGCCTGGCCGGGCTCCCGATCCGTCTGCTAGAAGATATGGGAATCACCGAGGCGCAGCGCTTCGAGGAAATCAGCAAACCGTTCTGGAGGGATTGATCATGACTTGCACGGCTTTGAAACTTGACGATCTGTACGAGTCTGCGGCGGAACCCGGTGGCGCCGACACGAGCGCGGCGCCCGACACTGCGCCGGCGCGTGAATCGCTGTTCGAAAGCTTTGTCGACGAGATCGACGTCTGGGCGAGGCGGGCGCTTGCGGCGAACGGATTCGGTGACTATTGAAACAGGTGGCGGAGGGATGAAGCATGATCCCTCCGTCCACTTACCTCTCTGCATTCAGGCATTTCGGTCCCAGACCTTACAGTTGAAATTGGTACTTCTAACACCTGTGATGCCCATACGGTCGTGTTCCGCGAGTGGCTCATCCGCGAAGCCCGCCGCGCCACGATGAATTACACGGAGAATTGAAGGGGGCGCATTTCAGGGTCAGGTATCTGATTTTTGCTCACGCATCATTCCCGGATAAATATTCATAGCCCTGCTCCCGGAATGTCAGTTTTTTATGTCGATGATGACTTCGTTACGACGCAGGAACGGCAGCGTCCAGGGTGGGTCATAGCCGGCGACGCGCGGCAGCGAGCCAGCTTCCAGCCGGTTTTGCTGCATCCACTGCTGCAGCAGTCTCAGGTTCTCGGCATAGGCCGATTCGCTCCATGATCCGGAATAGCGTACCACCGCTGCCTTCCTGGCAGGCACCTGGTCCAGTATGACCTCGGGGTTGCTCGGTACCGGTGCGCTTGCAAGCGTGTACCCCGATGGCAGAACGAACGCGAAGCGCCAGCCCAGCGCCGTTTCCTGACCGCTCACCGGCGCCGTCATCGAAATTTTCTCGCCGGTGGAGCGGCTTTCATCGAGCGCCAGCACAGGTGCCGTCATGGCTATCTCTGAGGCCGCTGCGTTATCGCCCGAGATGTAGCCAAACAGGCGCCGGAAGGCAATATTGCCAGCCTCGTCGAAACTCGCGTCGACCAGGGTTTCGGCTATGACCAGCGACTCGTATTCGCGAACTTCGAACTGATCCTCTTTCTGCAGGACCGAATAGTCAGGTTCCGGGGTGCTACGAATACCCATCACGCTGCAGCCGGATTGCAACAGGATGATAAAGCCCGCGAGAAGGGAGCGGGGCAGTACTGCACGCAATGGCGACGTTGGTGCTGGCTTCATGGCTGGCAAGGGAATCGATATCGACCCCGTGATTACGGCTAAGGATGGATATCGGATCTAATACGGTTATCCTTCGAGGGTCAGGTGCCGTTAGCCGTCGCCGCCCGTTCGATCGACCGCGTCAGTCCAGTTGACTTTGCGGGTCGAATAGCAATGATCGCGGTTAGCCCGTCTATTCGCACAACCGAAAGGATCAGCCGATGACCAGTCAGAACGCCAAAGCGGAAATCTTCCGCGCCCTGCATCAGCGGGCGAGGCCGTTTCTCCTGCCCAATCCGTGGGACGCGGGCAGCGCCAGGCTGCTCGAGCATATGGGCTTCGAAGCGCTGGCGACGACATCGCTCGGCGTCGCCAATATGCACGGGCAGAAGCGTGTGTCCAGGGAACAGGTGCTGGAAAATGTGCGCGTGATTGCGGCCGCGACCGGCCTGCCGCTGAATGCGGACCTGGAAGACGGTTTCGCCACCGACCCGGCGGCGGCAGCGGCGATCATTCCCGCGGCCTGCGAGGCCGGGGCGGTCGGCGGCTCGATCGAGGATTCGATCAATGACCCCGCCGCGCGGCCAACGGATGGCAGCCTGCCGATCCTGGATTTCGAGCTGGCCGTCGAGCGGGTGCAGGCGGCGGTCGAGGCGGCCCGGCAGTTGTCGATACCTTTCATGCTGACGGCGCGGGCGGAGGGCATGCTGCATGGTCAGCGCGATCTCGATGAGATCATCCGGCGGCTGCAGGCTTTCGCAGCCGTCGGCGCCGACGTCCTCTATGCGCCGGGCCTGAAAACCATCGACCAGGTCCGCCAGGTAACCGCGGAAATCGACAGGCCCTTCAACATGGTCATGGGCTTTGCCGATCCGAGCATCACCCTCGACCAGCTCGGCGCCGCCGGCGTGCAGCGGGTCAGCATCGGCGGTGGCCTTTCGCGGATCGCGCTGAACGCGATGCGTGCTGCCGCCCGGGAAATGCAGGCCGGAAGCTTCACTTTCCTGCCGGACATGATCCCGGTCGGCGATTTACACGAAGCCTTCGATGATCGTTAATCGGTACTCCGCATAAAGTAATTGATGGCATCGAGGTTCAGGCCTGTCTCTGCATATTGCTGCGCTCCCAGGCGCCTGTCGCCATGACCTTGCGCAGGTAGTCGCTGAAATCCGTCGCCGGGCGGCCGAGCGCTTCCTCGACGCCCGGGGTCGGGCTCGAGTTGCGGCCGTCGAACACCACCGTGAACAGTTCGTGCATCAGCCATAACAGCGGCTCCGCCGCGCCCTGGCCGCGCATCCCGTCGATGAAGCTTTCGAGCGGGATTTGCGTGTACTTGACCGGGTAACCGGTCGCCTCGGAGATGGCGGCGACGCACTCGGCGAACGTCATCGCGCGCGGGCCGCTCACTTCGAAGACGCGGTTGCGCAGCTCGGGCCGGGTCAGCGCCGCGACGGCGACCTCGGCGATGTCGTCGACGTCGACGAAGGGCTCGACCATGTCGCCCGCCGGCAGCATCAGCTCGCCGTTCAGGATCCCTTCGATCATGAAATTCTCGCTGAAGTTCTGCATGAACCAGCTGGCGCGCACGACGTTCCAGTCGATGCCGCACTGCTCGAGCGCGATTTCGGCGCGCCTTGCGCCGTCTTCGCCGCGGCCGGAGAGCAGCACCAGCTGTTCCAGGCCGAGCTCGACCGCCAGCGCGACGAAGTCGCGAATGGTCTGTTCGGCGGTCGGTATCGCGAGGTCGGGGTGGAAGGTGATGTATGCCGCGCGAGTGCCGCTGATGGCGTCGCGCCAGGTGCCCCGGTCTTCCCAGTCGAAGGCCGGTGAGGTCGAGCGCGAGACGGCCCGGGTCGGGTAACCCAGCTCGCGCAGCCGCTGGTCGACGCGCCGGCCGGTTTTGGCGTTTTTGCCGATGATCAAAATGGGTGAGTTTTGCATGTCTTCAGTCTCCTGTTCGGGTTTGTCAACGAACCGGCAAGTGGTCTACCTGCCGATGCGGGAAATTCTGCAACAGAGAAACTGGATTAAAAATCACAGAAAATCTAAGATAATTAGCTATTCGTCCAAGATGGCTACTTTTTATGACCGATCCGCAAATCGTGACGCCGCGCATCGATTCGCAGTTGCCGCCGAGTTCCGATCCGCTCGGCGAGGTGTTGCAGCTGCTGCAACTGAGCGGCGTCCTCTACTGCAGCGCGGAATTGACCGATCCCTGGGGGATCGAGGTGCCCGAACTGGCGGGCGTGATGAACGTCGAGGTGGTGACTTCCGGGCATTGCTGGCTCGAAGTCGAGGGCGAGGCGCCGGTGTTCATGCCGGAGGGCAGCCTGGTACTGATTCCGCGCGGCCGCCGGCATAAGCTGCGCGCTAATCCGGGCGACAGGGTTACCCGGCTCGAAGACATTCCGATCGAACGCATCGGCGACCGCTTCGAAATCATGCGCTTCGGCGGTGGTGGGCGCCTGGCCGAGGTGACCTATTTCGGGGTGCGCTTCGACCCGTATCTCGCCGATCGCCTGCTTCGGCTGCTGCCGCAAGTGCTGCACCTGCGCACGCGCGAGGATGACGACAGCTGGTTGCACGGCACGATTCGTTTCATCGCGCGGGAGGCGCGGCAACGCCTGCCGGGCAGCGAGACCGTGATTACCCGGCTTGCGGACATTCTCGTGATCCAGGCGATTCGCACCTGGATCGAGAGCGCGCGCGAGGAAACGCGGGGCTGGATTGCGGCGCTGCACGATCGCCAGGTCGGCAAGGCGATGTCGCTGATGCACCGCCATCCCGAGCGCGACTGGCGCGTCGACTCGCTGGCGCGGGAAGTGGGCATGTCGCGCTCCGGTTTCTCGGCACGTTTTACCGCGTTGGTGGGGGAGCCGGTGTTGCAGTATCTCACCGGGCTGCGCATGCAGTTCGCGCACCGCGAGTTACGCCAGACCTCTGACACACTGGCCAGGATAGCCGAGCGTGTCGGCTACCAGTCGGAACCCGCGTTCAACCGCGCGTTCAAGCGCGTGATCGGCATGCCGCCCGGCGCGGTGCGCAAACTGCACGCGGGCAAGCAGAGTGGACGTTGACTCGACTGCAGGTCATCGAATCTTGATATCTGCCCCCTTTATATACGAGTTGCCCACGACCAGCCGCGGTTAGCGGCGGTCGTCTGCAACGGCCAGCGGATCTACATCGCCATTTCAAGGTCGTCCATAACCGCGTCCAGGCCCGCCTGCGCGCATTCCTCGTCGGTTTCGCCGGAAGGTGCGCCACTGACACCCACCGCGCCCACCAGCGACCCACCGATCTCAATCGGCAGGCCGCCCGCGGCCATCAGTAGCCCCGCTGCACGGCCTATAGGCGAGTCGGCACGATCCGCGAGCGCCGAGGTGGCGCTGTTGAAGTTCGCCGCGGTGAAGGCCTTGCGCTCGCTGATCGGCACTGTGATCTGTGCTGCGATGGTGTCGCGCAACGTCACCTGCACGATGCCCTCGCGGTCGACGACGGTCACGCCAATCTGAATGCCTCTCCCGGTGCATTCGGCTACCGCGGCCCGGGCTATCTTGATGGCGGTAGAAAGGGTCAGGCGTTTCGTGCTGACCATTGCAACTTCTTCGTCATGGGCGAGGGCGTTGGCACTGGCGATCAGGAAAATCATTAATGCGCATAAAAATCTCATGGTTTTTCTCCGGTTTGACAAGGTGAATTAACGGGTGTGGGAATTTAGGTGACAGTTCACAGTGGCACTTACTTAAGCAGGAAGTTATTGAATGACCCATAAAAAATGAACCGTGTGGTGGTAGGATTCAAATCGCAAAACTATCAGCCGCCACGACGAACCGGTCCATGAGCATGCTACCTCCTGCGTAAGGTGCATACAACAAAACTCACTGCGCCACTTTCGTCAAAACAGTCATTCTCCATAAATAAGTTGACCATCCAACTTATTTATGGAGAATGAAATCCCATGAAATCAATCACCATTTTGCGAGTCGAACGCGATGAATACCGGCGCCACAGATCATAACCCGACATTAGGCCCTGAACAGGTCATCAACCTGGAACGTTATCCCATCGAGGATACCGGTACGGCTGTTTTCAGGGATATGGTCGATCGACTGCGCAACGAACTCAACCGGCAACAGTATGTCGTTCTGCCGGATTTCATTCGACCCGGGGCGAGAACGCAGGCAATCGAACAGGTCGAGCGTGTGCTGCACCTGGCGAATCATAACCACTCCGATCGCAACTGTTACCTGCAGCGGGAGCCGGATTCATCACTGCCGCAGGATCATCCGCGCAATCGGTTCCTGCAAGCCAGCACCTGGATGCTGGCCGCCGACCTGTTGCCACCCGAATCTCCCCTGAAGACGCTTTACTACTGGCCGCAGATGAAACAAATGGTAGCCGGTATTGTTGGCGTCGATGCTTTGTACGATAACGAGGATCCGCTGCAGCCAGTCAACGCGTTGTGCTATCGAAATGGCGATCGCTCGAACTGGCACTTCGATTCGGTAAACGCCTTCACCATGACACTGATGTTGCAGGCGCCTGAACGGGGAGGGAGCTTCGAGATGCATCCCAACACTCGAACCGACGACGAACAGAATTACGAGCAGGTAAAAAAAGTGATCGGCGGTGACGGCACCGGCGTCGTCGAAGTCGGGCGGGAAGAGGGATCGCTGTGTATTTTCCGCGGCTGCAACTCGCTACATCGCGTGTCGCCGGTGGAAGGCGATCGCATGCGGATCATGGGTGTTTTCGTCTATGAGAACGAACCCGGAATAACGGGAGACCCGGAAGTAAATGAAACCGTCTACGGCAGGAAGACCGCGGCGCCGGTCGCTTGACGACGGCTAACGCGACCGGGTCTGCGCCAATCTTCAGCCGCGCTTCGAATCCAGTAGGAGAGCAAGATTCGCTGTCGAGTTCCGAACGCGAATTGGATCAATCCGATTCCAGTCGTTCCTCGATGTAGCGTTGGCAGAGCTCTATCGCGTCCTTTGGCGACAGCGAGTGTCCATGAATCGATAAACCGAGCCATAACCCGTCCGACAGGGCAATCAGGCCGAGCGCGGCGCGGCGGGAATCAATCGTCACCTTTTTCTCGGCGGCGGCATCGGCAAACAGGTTTTTCATTCTTTCGGTATAACCTTGATAAAGCTCCTTGTTGGCCTCTTGCATCAAAGTGTTGAAGCGGACCTCGTGCCAGAAGCTGAGAAAGGCGTCGCGGCTTCGTTTGGTAAATATTTTGGGCGAAAAGAGCGCTTCGGGAACCGCTCCTAAGCGCTCGCTGGCGGTTTGCGCGCCACTTGCTACAACGTGTTCATTCACCTGTTCGGACACGCTGCGAAACAGGTATTTGAACGCCTCGGAAACCAACACGTCCTTGCTGCCGAAATAATGGGCAATCAATCCGCGCGATGCTTCCGCGGCGGTACTGATTGTCTGTATGGTGGTGAACGCGACCCCATTTTCCGCCATCGACTGAATCGTGCCTTCCATCAATGCGCGCCGCCGAAAATCGTTGATTTCCGGGTGAGTACGCGGCCGGTCCGGTTTGCTGCGGTTTTTTTTAACGGGATTGTCTGTCACGGCTGCGCGTAATGATGTCGACGAGCGGTAGTATAAAGCAATTACCGGCCTGTTGTACCGGTGCCTGCAGGATCGAGGCAGGCACCGGTGATAAACGCGCCCGTCCGCGGGCTTTCGACGCCTGGACCGATCAGGCCGATTTGAACCACCAGCGCTCGAAGTACATGCGACCGTCGACATCGTAGTTCGAGGACAGGGCCCCGTGACCGATCTTGTCGGAGGTTGCAAAAACATCGTTGGCGAAAAAGGGCAGGATAACGCCCCCCTGATCGCGCAGGATCTGCTGCATTTCACCGTACATTTGCGCGCGCCTCGTGGAATCGAGTTCAGAGCGTGCGGCGAGCAGCAGTTTGTTGAATTTTTCGTTTTCGAAGAAGGTGTCATTCCAGGATCCGCCGGCCGCGTAGGCCTGGGTTAGAATGCTGTCGACGGTCGGGTAGCCCGGCCAGTAGCAAGCCACGAACGGCTTTTTCATCCAGACATTGGACCAGTAGCCGTCGTTGGGTTCGCGCCTGACCGTGACCGATATTCCCGCCTTTTTCGCGTATTCGCCGAACAGGACCGCTGCATCTACGGCTCCCGGGAAGGCCGCGTCTGCGGCGCTGAGTTCGACCTCGAGTTTCGACAACCCTGCTTTCTTCAAATAGAATTTTGCCTGCTCCGGATCGTAGACTCGTTGTTCCAGTTCGGCGTTGAAGAAAGGATAAGCCGCGCTGATCGGTTGATCGTTGCCAATGGAGCCGTAACCGTAGAGAATTTTTTTCAACATTTCCTCCCGGTCGAAGGCGAGTTTCAAAGCCATGCGAACGTTGACGTCATCGAAGGGAGCGACATTGGTATGCATGGGGAAGGTGTAGTGCGTCTTTCCTGCCACTTCTTCCAGCACGATTCCGGGGACTCTTTGCAACAGGCTGGCGGTCTTCAGGTCGACCCGGTCGATGGCGTCGACGGTGCCCGTGGTCAATGCCGTCTGCCGTGCCGTCGAGTCGGCGATGGTCAGCAGCTCGCCGCTGGCAAAATGCGCGCGATCCCCCTGCCAGTAGTTCGGATTGCGCTCGAAGGATGCACGCACGCCCGGGTCAAAATCTTTCAATACGTAGCCCCCGGTTCCGATGCGACTCTTCCAGTTAAGGCTGCCGTTCGGATTAGCCTGGTAAATCGGGAAATTGAAACTGCTTAGTTTGAATGGAAAATCGGCATCGCCACCGGACAGCACGAACTTGACCCGGTCTCCGTCGGCGGAAATTTCAACAATCGGGTCAACCATTGTTTTTGCCGAGGATGTGGAATTTTCTCCGCGGTGATGATTGATCGACGCGATGACGTCGTCTGCGTTCAGTGTTCTACCATCATGAAACTCCACGCCTTTACGCAGTTTGAAGGTCCATTGCGTCGCGTCTGCGGAGGCATCCCAGCTTTCCGCAAGCTTCGGTACCAGGATTCCGCTGGCATCCACTTCCGTCAGGGTATTGGTAATTGCGTAATGGGTGCTGGACAGGAAACCATTCAGAACCTTGCCGGGATCGAGGGTATCCGACGTGCTGCCGTGCCCCATGGCGAAACGCAAATGCCCCCCCTTGACCGGCGTTTGAGCCAGGGCCTTGCCTGTCATTTGCAGGGACATCAATCCACCAGCACCCAGTGCCGTCATCTTCGCGATAAAGGCGCGGCGGCTAATTTTCCTGTTTCTTAACTGAGATAACAAAAAATCGGCGTCATTCATAATAGCTCTCTCAATGGATGGTTAAGGTCGGAAAACAGGGTCATTCCGCAAACCGTTGACGCTGTTCAACCTGCGCGCAATATTAATATTAAATATGTTGTACGTCCAACATTTTTATTGTTACTGGAGTTTCGAGCGCCAGGATGCTTATTCCGATTCACAAATAAAGGTGACGGTTTACTGAAGGAGTCCCTGAAAAAACTAAAAACCAGATCCGCAGCGCGTTGACGTTCTGGGTAATCTCCGACAGGTGCGGCGCGGCGCTAGCGTAGCAACCGCCGATAATATCGGCCCCGGGAAACCGGCGCGGAACATCACCCATCTGTTTACTCTATTCCGGTAGGTGGCCATCCTCGAGATTACCGGGCGAGCACAGCGCAACCCTCGCCAACGGGGGGAGCAGTTATGGCCTCAGGCCTTTGATTTTTAGCAGGTGATGTAAATCTGCGAGGGCGAGATGAGAAGCCAGAGGCTCGACTTCGCAAGCCTGCATAACCGTAACAGGAGCGCGCAACAGGTCATTTTTTATCTACAAACCTTTGATTTATTGCGAATTTCGAACTAAATAACTACTTCCGCCCGGCAGTCGGGCGGTGGTTCGACGCGTTTTCCGGCCATGTCCGCTTTTCGCCGCGCGTTCGAACGCATCGTGAAAATTGAAAAACAATACAGGATTTAAATATGGCCCTGACATCACCCGAGCGACGCAGCAACCCCCGCATCTACGTCGATGGCCCGATGCACTATCGCCAGGTCGAATCGCATGACTTCCTGCCGGGTCGGATCGAGAACATCAGCTCCAACGGCGCGCTCGTCTGGATCGACGAGGAACTGCCGCTCGAAATCGAGCTTGTCGTTCGCGTCGTGCCGGACAGCCCTGACGAGGAATGGGCGGATCTTGTCGCCACCCTGCTATACAAGCTGCCCGTGGAAGAAAACTCCCAGCACGGTTACGGCTGCAGCATCAAGCTCCGCTGACATTTCCCGGGAGGTCAGTGCGTCGATCTCCCCACCTCGATTCGCGACTCGGCGGCGCATTCGCTGCGCCCGACGCGTCCGCAGCAGGCAAGCAGGCTTTGGCCGATCTCGAGGCTACGTTCAAACGCAAACTGCGTGAGCGCCGGCAGGCCTATTCCCCAGGATTCCGGGTGAATTCCGGGGGCAGCTTACCCGGTCCCCGATCGCTGGCTTTCTGCTTGAAACAGGTATGCTTTTCCCCGACTTCCGACCCGGGACGCTTCAGTCCACTTTTTGCGGCTTCGCTGCGGCGAACGCTTGCATGATATCGATCGGCAGCGGAAACACGATCGTGGTGGCATTCTCGCTGGATATATCGTTCAGGGTTTGCAGGTAGCGCAGCTGCAGGGTCTGCGGATTCTTCGACATGACCTCCGCGGCCTCCAGCAGCTTTCTGGACGCCTGCAGTTCGCCTTCGGCGTGAATCACCTTGGCGCGGCGCTCGCGTTCGGCTTCGGCCTGCTTGGCGATGGCGCGGATCATGCTCTCGTTCAGGTCGATGTGCTTGATCTCGACATTGGTGACCTTGATTCCCCAGGAAGCCGTCTGTTCATCGAGGATGTTCTGAATGTGGGCGTTCAACTTGTCCCGCTGCGACAGCATTTCGTCGAGGTCGTGCTGCCCCAGCACCGAGCGCAGCGTGGTCTGTGCGAGCTGGCTGGTGGCCTCGAAGAATTGTTCCACCTGGATGATCGCGCGTTCCGGATCGACCACGCGGAAATACAGTACCGCGCTGACCCGCACGGTCACGTTGTCGCGCGAGATGATGTCCTGCGGCGGGATGTCATAGGTGACGACGCGCAGGTCGACCCGCACCATTTTCTGGATGACCGGGATGATGATAATCAGCCCCGGCCCCTTGACCTTCTGAAATCGGCCGAGGAAAAAAACCACGCCGCGCTCGTATTCCCGCAGGACTCGGATCGCGGAAGCGATGATCGCTAAAAGTATGACCGCGGGCGTCAGGTATTCGAGTAAAAACATGTTTATTCCTCCTCGGGCGATTCCTCGACCGGTTCGACTTTGAGTACCAGTTTATCGATGGCGATGACGCGCACCTTTTGTCCCGCGCGCAGCGGAGCGCGGGTCTCCGCGATCCAGTTTTCGCCGTCCAGGTCGATACGCCCGCGGGCGTCGAACGCCTCGCGCACGGTGCCGACATGGCCGATCATGTATTCCTCGCCGCTGACCACCTGGGCGCGTCTGAGCGAGGCGAAGCGCCGCAGTATCCACAGCATGAAGCCGGCGGCGACGAGCGCGGTTCCGCCGATCATCGGGATCGACACGGCCAGGTAAGCGTCGTCGAACAGCATCACCGAGCCGACGGTGAACGCGGCGACGCCGCCGATACCGAGGATGCCGCCGCTGGTGACGAATATCTCCGCGACCATGAACAGGATGCCGATGCCGAGCAGCGCCAGCGCGGCATAGTTGACCGGCAGCACCTGCAGCGCGTAGAGCGCGAGCAACAGGCAGATGAGGCCGGTCACGCCGGGTAATATCGCGCCCGGGTTGGACAGCTCGAGAATCAGCCCGTAGATGCCGATCAGCAGCAGCACGAAAGCGATATTGGGGTTGGTGATGACGGCGAGCAGCTCGGAGCGCCAGTCCGGGGAGATGCGTTCGACGACCATGGCGTCGGTGTCGAGCACCACGATGCGTCCCTTGATATTGATTTCGCGCCGGTCGAGCTGTTTCAGCAGGCCGTTGAGATCGGCCGCGACCAGGTCGACGACGTTCAGCTGCAGCGCTTCCTGCGCGCTCAGGGATGCGGCCTCGCGCACTGCCTGCTCGGCCCACTGTTCGTTGCGGCCTCTGAGTTTAGCCAGTCCCTTGATGTAGGCGATCGCGTCATTGAGAATCTTGCGTTCCATGTCGGATTTGCTGTCGCCTTCCGGCTTTTCCTGGCCCGGCTGCGCAGGCGGGGAAGGCAGTTTGGGCAGTCCGCCGATCTGCACCGGTGTTGCCGCGCCGAGGTTGGTCGCCGGGGCCATCGCCGCCACGTGGCTCGCGTAGAGGATATAGGTGCCCGCGCTGGCGGCGCGCGATCCCTGTGGCGCAACCCAGGTGACAACAGGCACGTGGGCGTCGAGGATAGTCTTGATGATTTCGCGCATCGAATGATCCAGTCCGCCGGGCGTGTCCATTTGCAGGATAACCACCGCGGCGTGCTCCTGTTCGGCATCGCCGATGCCACGGGTGACGAGTTCCTGGATGACGGGGCCGATCGCTCCCTCGACCTCGATCAGGTATGCCTTGCCGCCCTCGTCGGCAGCGGCCGACGCGGTTATCAACAGTGCGGCCAGGACTGCAGCCAGGCGCGATAAAGACGATAGAATCCGCATTGCTATTCCTTTAGTTGCCGAAGCTTACAAATAGCGGCCCGACGATCAGTTGACCTGCGTCAGCTGCTGTCGATATCACGATCGCGATTGCGAATCTGGCCAGGAATGATGGTTGATTGCAGGGGAGGTGAAAATTAAAGCCGTCCTGAGCTCGGCTCGATCCGCTGCGCTGGAGCGGCGTGCTGCGGACCGACCAGCACGAATCACGGGGCAGGTAAACCTAATCCAGCGCGCTGTCGATAAAGCGGCTCAAGCGGTCGCTATACGCCTTACCGGTGGCGATGAAGCCATCGTTATGTCCGCCGCGCATTTCGAAGAATTGTTTTTCTGCGGGCGCCGCGTCGAACACCAGGCGCCCCTCGGCGTAGGGGATGATCTCGTCGTCCTTGCTGTGCGCCACCAGCAGCGGGCATTCGATGCGGCTAACGTATTGGCGGGTGTCGTAACGGAAAGTCGAGAGCCATTTGACCGGAAGAAACGGGTATAACCGCTGCGCCATCGATGGCACCGAGCTGAAGCTCGATTCGAGGATCAGCGCCGCTGGCCTGTGCCGGCTCGCAAGCCACGCGGCGATCGATGCGCCCAGCGAGCGACCGAAAACGATAATCTCGTTCGCGTCGATGGCGCGTGTCTCGACCAGGTAAAACCAGGCAGCCTCGGCGTCGAGGTAGGTGCCGGCTTCGCTTACCCGCCCCTCGCTTTGCCCGTAGCCGCGATAGTCGATGATGAAAACATTGAGGTTCATCCGCTTGAAGATGGCGATGGAATCCAGCCGGTGCGATATATTGCCGGCGTTGCCGTGAAAAAAGAGCAGCGTGCCGCGTGCGTTGTCACTCGGGATAAACCAGCCGTGCAGGCGAACCTTGTCCTCGGTCAGCAGTTCGACATCCTCGAACGCGAGGCCGATCTGCTGTGGCGATGCGGCCAGGTTTCTGCCCGCGATATTCGGGTAGTACAGCAGGCTCGACTGGCGGAAATAAACGAGCGCGACTAAAGCGGCATATAGACAGGCCGCGAGAAGCAGAAATTTCCAGACAGTACTCATCCGCCTTTTACCGGGCACCAAAGCGATGTCAGTTTACATCAAGGTCTTCGGTTCCGCGTACCTGCCACTATAATTCGTGAATTTCCGCGGGCGGAAATACGTGGTTTCGCGACTCAGAGGTTCGCGGCCAGCGTCCGTGCCTCGTCGAGGTAGGTTTGCCGAAGCGACTCCGGCATGTCCAGGGCCACCTCGTGGAAGATGTGCGTGGTCACGTCCTTGAAGCCGCAGTAATCCCAGGTGCCGACGTTCAACTGTGTGTGCAGTGCCGTGTCGTAGCCGCGCTTCGCGAACTCCCGGGCGCTCGCGCCGGCGGTCGCGAGCACGAGGATCTTGCGCCGCGCGAGGGTGCCGCTATCGGGATCCTTCGGGTCGACCCAGGCCCAGCCGTAGGACATGACCCGGTCGATCCAGCCTTTCAGCATGCCCGGCACGCTCCACCAGTAGATCGGGAAGATGAAGATCATCGCGTCCGACCACTCGACGCGCGCCTGCTCCGCCAGTATCTCCGGCGGCATCGGCTGGCCCGCGAAAGGTGCGAAATCCGCCTCGACCATCGCCGGCTGGAAGTTCTCGGCGTACAGGTCCGACACGTCGACCGCGTGCCCGGCATCCGCGAGGCCCTGCTCGACCGCGCCGAGGAGTCTGCGGTTAAACGATTCCCGGCGGGGATGGGTGTAGATTACGAGTACGTTCATGCTGTCGGCACCTGGCGATTGCGGCGCACAGTATACCCGAGCGTCGCAACGGAGACCGAGTGATTATTCGCCAATCACCAGGCTGCCCGCTGCTACCGGGGAGTTTTTTTCCTCAGGAGTTTGCCAAATAGCGCCGCTACTTTTCCGCGTCCCTGGTTGCTCGAAGCGACTTTGTCTGCGGGAGCGGACGATGGAGTCTTTGTAGCTGCCCGATCAACGGCTGATGAGGATGGCGCGGTGTCTGCGGAGACGAGTGCCAGATCGCATATAGCGCCCGCCCTGGTGAAGGCTATGCTGTACTTGTCCGCCGCCTCCGCACTCAGGCCCTTTTTGATGACGATACGCTTGCCCGAAAAAAGCCGCGCTATGGTGACTTCGTCGGCTTTGAACATCTTACCGACTCTGGCCTTAACTTCATCCAGCCTGGCGCCTTCCTGGATTTCCCCGGAAAAGGTCACTTCGTACAGTGATTCATCCATATCATGGTTGCCCACGTCTCGTGTATTCCTGTTATTTTTAGCCTTGAAATATAAATAAGCCAGAAAAATTGAGGGGGTGTCAGACTGACCCCGCCCTTATTCGATCTTTTTCGACGCCCGCCCAGTGCCAGGCTGACGTCGAGCGAGACGCTTGACTGCCTAGGAAAGCTCGAACTTGATGGGTATCGCGCGCCCGAGCGTGTGGCCGACGGGAGATGTACTGGATACCTTGTCATGCAGTGCCTGCAATGCTTCCGGTGACGCATCGGCATCGATGTTGACTTTCACCGTAATGTCATCGTAACCGGCATTGCCTTCCCTGAGTCCGAGAAAGGTGTGCAGGTCGAGGTTTCCCTCGAGCGCGATGTTGAGGCTTTTTATCTCGATCCCGGCGACGGTCGCGTTGGCGGCATATCCGACCGCGAGGCAATTGCCGTATGCGGCCAGGATCTGCTCGACAGGATTGGGGCCACTATCGGTTCCGCCCAGTTGCCCGGGTTCATCGGATACTATTGGCGCAAATCCCCTTATGTTCGCTTCGGATCGAAAACCGCCTTTCCAGTCGACGTCGACATTCCACTTTGTTGCGGCGACGCCCGGTTCCTCCTGGATTTTTCCTGCGAGGCCGAACACGGCATCGATATTGACATCGTTGAGCAGTTTGGGAGCTTCGTTAGTCATAGGTAAATGGCCTGGCGTTGGTTACCTGGATCCCAACGCTATGCCAAATGGGCAGGTAATGCAACTGATGTGATTGGCAAGACCGATCCCGATTTCCGATGCAAAATGCCAATCCGCCAGGAGGCCGGCGTGAAATATTCCCACGGTCCCTTACTCCCGGCACGTGAATTATGGCCAGCCATCGATCTGTAGAAGAATGGGGAATTACGCTATCGCAATGGCGGGTTATTCGGGGTTTCCTTAATTCAACTGTCACTTTTGTTTTATCTGTCGCTCTGATTTGAATTTGGGTCACCCATGCTTCTTCGGGGATGAGGTCGGGCGCATCAACCTGAGCAATCCGGCGAAGGCGCCGGTCAATAGACCGCCCATGGCCGCGAGGAGCCAGTCGGTGAAATGCAGAGAATTCAAATGCAGCAGCTGTGCGACCGGCTGTAGCTGAACGATGATGACCGCGGAGCCTATGGTTGCCACAACGGCGATGATGGCGCTTCGCGAACGCAGCCCGCTTAATGTCGAGGTGACCGCGGCACCGGCGACAATGAGTGCAACCATGGCCATCGATCGGGCATGCTCGACGTCGTTGTCGGCGCCGAGGCTATGATCGTAGCCCAGTATGACCAACAGGGTGATAAGCACGCCAACGCAGGCAATCACCATCCATTCCTGCAAGTTGAAGAAGCGCAGCCTGGACTGGCGATTTACGGTTTCGAGCTCCCCGGAGCCGGGCAGCTGTTGAAATACCAGCAGCGCGGTTGGGTGGATGATCAACTCCAGCCAGACGATGTGTGCAGGCAGGTAGAGCAGCGGATAACCGAACAGGGGAATGAGAGCCGCCGACGCGACCAGTGGCAGATGTACCATTAGCAGGTACGCAAAACTAAGCTTCAGGTTGTAAAAAAGCTGCCGGCCTTCTGAAATTGCGCGCACGATCGTTCGAAAATTATCATCGAGGAGTACGATCGATGCTACTTCCCGTGCGGGGCGTGTCCCACGCTCGCCCATCGCGATGCCGATGTCCGCGCCCTGCAATGCCGGCACGTCGTTCACGCCATCCCCGGTCACGGCGACGATCTCCCCCTCGCGCTGCAATGCCTGGACCAATTCCAGCTTCTGTGCCGGAATCGCGCGCGCCAAGACGTCGATATCGCGCAAGCCGTCGCCATGTTGGCGCAGCTGTTGCGCCCAGTCAGCACCTTCGATCACGCATGGATTGGCGGCGCCAATGCCCAACTCCCTGGCAATTGCCTGTGCCGTGGCTGGATGATCGCCGGTCACCATGATGACGCGTATTCCGGCTTTCTGGGCGCGCGCGACCGCGTCCGCGACGCCCTCACGAACCGGGTCTTCGAACGCCAGCAGGCCGATCATCTGGTAGTCGCGATCGGGCTCGCCACCAGGCCAGTCATCCAGTCGACGGAAGGCACAGGCGATAACCTTGTGCCCGTTCTCGGCCAATGCCCGGGTCTTTGCGATCCATTCCTGTCGATCGGCGTCAGGCAAACGGGTCATTGCCAACACCGTTTCCGGAGCGCCTTTCGCCGCTGCGACGAGAGTCCCTGCCGGTTCCCGAATAATTGCGACTTCGCGGCGGCGATCCTCGGTGAACGGGAATGTCGAGACACAGCTGCCTTCGATCGGTGCGCCCGCTTCGCGCAGCAGCGCGTCAAGCGGATCACCGCTGTTCGGCCGCGCGGCGCTGGCGGCGATTGTTACGACGAAATCATCCTCGACTGCAGCGTCGGCCAGGACATGGGCGAGTTGAAGTTGACCCTCGGTCAGTGTTCCGGTCTTGTCGGTACAGATACAGGTAACACGCCCTATGTTCTCTACCACAACGGCGCGGCGCACCAGGGCCTGGCGTTGCGCAAGCCGATAAACGCCAACGCCCAGGAAGAACGTGAACACCACCGGAAACTCCTCCGGCAATGCGGCTATCGCCAGGGTTACGGCGCTCAGGATGGCGTCGAGAAGCCCATAGCCCTGGTAGTAGCGGATCCCGGCAAGGGTGATGCATAAAAAAATCGCGACCACGACCAGTACCGACACCAGCGCGCTGATGGCAATTTGAAGAGGGGTGCGTTCGAAACTTCCGGCCCGTGCGGAACGGACGATTTGTCCATAAAGCGTGTTTGCGCCAGTGTATATGATCCGCAGCGAGCCCCTGCCGGTAAGCAGACGAGTGCCAGCAGAACCCCAGTAAATGGAATCGGCCGAGACCTCTTCGCCCCCCGATCCCAGGTCGTCTATGGCCCGTTTATGTACCGGCATCGCTTCACCGGTCAACGCCGATTCGTCTACCTGCAGGCCCTCGCCGCTGACGATCAGCCCATCTGCGGGAAACGATTCCCCCTCGCTCAGCATGACAAGATCACCCGGGACGAGATCGAAGGCGGCAATATCGACAATCACCCCGTCACGCATCACTTTTGCGTGCGAGGCCAGGCGTTCACTTAGCCCTTCGGTCGTCGACTGCGTGCGCCTGTGGAGGTAGGCGTCCATGCCGGCGATCGGCAGTAATGCCAGCGCCAGGATGATTGCCTCGGCGTAGTCGCCAAGCCAGGCGAATAGCAGTGCGGTTCCGACAAGAAACCAGACCATGGGGTCGCGCGCGGTGTCGCGCACGATGTCGCGCCATCCTGAAGATGCCTTTTCGAGGATTTCATTGGGCCCGTGCTGGCCTCGCCGATCGACGGCGTCGGCTTGAGTGAGCCCGTGTGCCGGGTCGGTCAGGCCTGCGATCAGGAGAGCCGGGAAAGAGCGTCGCATGCTCGGATCTCAGGAATCATTCGAAGAGTTCAATATATAGTGGCGCCGGGTAGGTGCCAAACTTTCCGCATATAAAATTGCTACCAGGCAGAATTTATTTGCACAAGCTTTTCGCGCAACACACATCTATTTAAGCAGTTCAAGCACCCCGTTCGCCCACTCTACCCAATCATCCACGCAAAATCTTCGGAGATTGAAGGTGAATTTAACGAGCAGGTTTAGCAGGGTCATTCCGCTTCTCCTCAGGGTCGGTTCCTGCCGGTCATGTGAAATTTCCGGGGGGCTGCTCTGGTGCGAATGCGTAAGTTTTCGTTGATGAAGTGAGCGGCGGTTAACGAGAAAGCCGACCTTCGGCTTTAGCTTGGCAACTTCGGCTTCGTGACCAACCTGGTCTCTCGGCATTTTGATATGGCACGGCGGATCTGCCGGGAAATGGATGGCCCATTTGTTCCTGTAAACCTGGCGCGGCCGTCTTTCATCAGTCGTCAGGGCATAGACAAATACTGCTGCATCGAATAGTCACTTCTGAGTGAAATATTTCACGGTCCAGGGTCGATATTGACTATATAATCCACGCCGTTCAGCGGAGGTTCACAGCCGACCGCCAACAATCCGGTTTTTTCCAGGTAGAGTTAAATCAAATGATATTGCGATTTTTAGCAGTTATGTTTGCCCTGTTTATCGCGAGCCCGATTATGGCGGCGCAGAATATGCAGGAATCCGATACGCGCCTGATTCTCGCGCAAAGCGATTCCGCGCAGTCTTCCGATCCCGTTGAGCAGGCCTCGGAAAAGGCGGCTACCGGCATGGAAGCGCGAGAGGCCAAGGAAAACAACAAGTATAAGAATAAAGACAAAAACAAGAAGAAAGAAAAAAAGGATAAGAAGGCAAAGAAAGAGAAGAAAGCCGAGAAGGGTGACGACGGCGATGACGATGACGATGATGAGTTAAAGCGGGACAAAGAGGCCAAAATAGATAAAAAGGATAAAGACAACAAGGCAAAGAAGGATGACGACGATGATAACAACGACAACTAGGGACTAAGTTGTACATTATCGATGACAGGCGGTAAAAGGGCGGTCCTTTTTATCGCCGCTGATTCATCGAGATGGAAAGCCAATTTTCCCGCAAGCTGACGCTCGTTGATTCCTGGTAGGAGGCAACCTTCTCACCAAATCCGACGCTGAGGGATTCAAGAAGGGCGGCAGAAACCGGCCAATATAGAGACACTGACATACGAACTCGCCGGGTAAATCTCACCTGGAAGCACAGCGTCTAATGATGTGCTCAGCCGCAAATTCGGTATGACACACGATTAATTGAGATCTGGTTCGATCCGGCAGTCATTGCTACCAGTACCTGACCCGGCCAGTATCGAGATGTACAAAGTTGGAACTGGCATAATATCCAGTTCCACCACTCCTGAGCGACTTTGCCGTCTTGTATAGCTTAAGGGTATCAAAACCTGGCAGACGCACATCGACAGCCTTTCCAAGCATGTGTTGGCTTCTCCTGGCCACGCCAGAACTGCCCTTGCCTAACATGTCGTTGGTTGCGGGCGAACGGTAACCCGAAATAACATGAAATTCACCCTGACGTTCAATCGTGGACTGTAACTGATGCAACAGGTCGAGTAATTTCGGATCTATTGGATATGCAGTGCCGGCACGATGATCCCTGAATAACCAGCTAATCTGTTCGATACCGTCATCGAGGTAGTTTCCATCAGACCAGAAGGTAGCGGAAAGTTTTTCGCCGGTATGGATGTTGTAAAAAGACAGTTCACGGTCACGCGCTGGAATGGTGCTTGACGCAAGCACACCAGAAGCTGCCAATGTAAGCGCGGCTCCGGCAAGGGAAGTCAGGAAGCTTCTGCGGGGCAGTACGATTGGAGATTGTTTTTCAGAATTCACGGTCATAAACACGATCACTAATATTTCTGCAGACAAGCGCTATATAGGCCAGGAATAATGATTTTTTAACGAATGGCGTATTAGTTGTTCAATTTACACGAGTTGAACCTGCCGGCGCTAGCTACCATACAGCACATTCAGCCATGTGTCCCGGCCGTATACATCTTGCCTGAAATTCATTTCACCATCCTGGCCAACCCAGGCAGTCCAGTAGGTAAGGTAAATCGGAACCGCAATGGGCAGGGTTACGCCCTGGTTCATTCCCAAATAAATTCCTGTCAACACTTCCTCTTCCTTCTCCAGAGAACCGTCGCCCAACAAAAAAGCCGCCAGACGGACCGGATCTTTCACCCGGATGCAGCCCGAACTGAAGTTACGAACAATCCGGTTAAACAGGTTTTTCCCGGGGGTATCGTGCAGGTATATGGCGAATGGGTTGGAAAACATAATCTTGACTCTACCGAGTGCATTATTGGGGCCGGGCTCCTGGCGTAACCAGTAAGGGAAATAATTCTCGTCCAGACTACCCCAGTCTACGTTTTTCGGATCGATTTCCTTCGCATTCTCCCAGCCCTGGTAAACCTTGATTGCCTCCCTGGATAAATACGAAGGATCACGCAGCTGGTGTGGAATAACATCCTCCAGCGCCAGTTTTTTTGGTATCGTCCAGTAGGGATTGTATTCCATATAGCTGATCAGACCGGTAATGGCGGGAGTGGGGCGGTCGGTACTGCCGGTAATTACGGGCATGGATAACACCACCGAATCGTTCTCTACGAGGTAAAGCTCAAACCCGGTCAAATTGACCATTACGTATCGCTTCCCGAGCTGGCGCGGCAGCCAGCGCCAGCGTTCCATGCCGATGCGGATCTGTCGGATTCGTTCGCCGACTCCAATATTGAGCGACCTGCGCGTTTGCGGACCTACCTTACCGTCGATTTTCAATCCATGCCTGCGCTGGTATCGCCTCACCGCTTCTTCAAGCCTGTCATCATATACATTGGAAGGAACAGGATCCGCAGCCAGATCACCAGCAGCTCTCAGCCGCCCTCTCAATAATGCGACCTGCGTATGATCCATACCGCGTTCAAGAGTCGGCCCCCATTTTAAACGCTCCCATCCACCTGCCCGTGCCAGCTTGCGGAATCGAGATAACTGTTGCTTCAACGACTGGTAACCGTCGTGCTGCGGCGGAAGTTCTCTCAGCAAATGCTCAATCGATGATTTCCTGGCAACGTCCGCAAACAGGAGGCTCATATCCAGGGAGCTGTTTTTTATATGCCAGGCAGTGTCTAGATAATATTCGTCGAGTCTGCCCATGTACACGTCATTGCTGTAACGATACAAGGCTGCGGACAGCAACAGGTCGAGTTGTACAGATTCAACCGGTACGGTTGAATCCCAGTACCTGGTCAATTCCTCGAGGTAGTAATCAGCAGGCTCGAGCCCTTCATCCTCGGCCCGGACAATGACATGCAATAAATCATAAGCCCGATCCAGTCTACCCTCCTGGTTCGACCACAACGGCAGGTAATTACGCGCTCGATAAAATTCCAAAAAATCCGGATACTTCAGTTCCCGCAGTAGATCGGGATTTCTATTCAATAGCTGCTCGAGATAACGCGTTGACTCCTTTTGCCATGCGCTATCGGCCTGTGAAATGACAGAACTCGACAGGCATAACAGGAAAATTGCCCCTTGAAAGAAAAATAATCTCGCCACAAGCATTGATATTAACAAAGAATGAGCAGGAGCTAGAATCCAGTTTATTACGATGTAATCAAAAACACTGACCCGGTCCCGCTAAAAAATAATGAAATATTCGAGATTCGTATGCGTGGTGGTATCGGTAGATATCTTTGGCCGACTTGTCATTTAATAACTATAGACAAGATCCACCGTTACCAGGGATCTGCAAATTTAACGGAAGTTGACGTTGTAATGCCTTAGTCCTGGCTCTAATCTACTATTTTATTTCGACGTGGGCCTTAACCAGTCGATTTTCCATGTCGACATAACCATAAGGTTCAACTGCCTTTAGCATCTGCCAGAATGCTTCAACCCATTCCGGGTCATTCTTGCGCGGGGATAACGTGACGACCGAATCAATATCGATCCAGTAGTGATCGTCTTCCGCTGGCTTTGCGATCGACTTGAGAGCATTGATCGCCCGCCCCTGAATTCCTGAATTTACCGTTTCAACAATAAAAAAACTCTTCATTGCGTCAACATCTTCAAGTTTTAATGCGCCACTTTCAGTTATCGATATGAACATAATTTTATCCACTGCGATACAGGCAGGTTATGAATAATTCCAATTTAGACAAGTTAAAATCAATTGAAAAAATTTGAAAATTGAAATAGTTCAAGATGTCCCTGACGAGCTTGCCGATTGTTCAGCTTGCGGAGAAATCGAATACACAAGAGACGATTGGGTTAAGTGTGAAAATCGAATTGCACGTATGAGATGTCTGGAAGAATCAGGACAAAACCAGTGACTTTAGCTTTGACATTTGATTGGCCGCGCGGGCGCGAATGCAGCAATTTTTATTGCTCATTAGAACGGCAGCTGACGAAGAAAACCGACCTTCAGCTTCAGCCTGGGACCTTCAGCTTCAGCCTGGCAATTTCGGCTTCTTGCCCAGACTCATCGCTCAGCTTGCCGGCCTATTGAGCCAAATCGTCCGGAAGCGGAACCCCGCCAATTGATGCTGAACTCACATCAACGCTATCAAATTGCTAATACAGGAATTTGATAAGAATAACCTCTGGTGTCGCCGGATGTAGAAGCAGGCAAATACTAACCGCCTTCGCCCCTCATCAAGTTTCGCCATATAAATCCCTTAGCGTTGCGCTAGATTATTCAGATACTGTGATTAATCGGGATCGTTACCTGCACAGATTGATGTAACTGGTAGATGTAACTGGTAAGCGTGAGGGAAGGCGCGTCCATGCGCGGCTCCCCTCGGCTCGCCGTTTATGCTGGTACGATCAAGGCTATTGCACGCCGTCGGATAGAAGCGCCTGTTGGGCCTGTGATTGCAGGTGCTCGGCAAGCCCCGCAGGTAGTTCGAGCGCCAGGGCCAGCTTTTCGAGGTGAACCTGCTCGGAAGGATGATCGGGATTAATCGCAAGACAGGAAGCGAGATACAGCTCTGTTTTCTGTTCCAGTCCGTTCGCACCACTGGCGATTTCCTCGATCGAGATAGGCTTGTTCAACAGGTCGAACAATAGTGCCTTTGTTTCCCTGGACAGATTCATTTGATCTACGGCTTTAAAAATTCTTTGCTGTTCATCTGCATCGATATGCCCGTCGGCCTTAGCCGCGGCAATCATCGCTTTGACCAGGTACAAATCGAAATGGGCAGGTTGCTGTTCGGGGATGGAAAAGGTCTCTTCCTGCTGCTGCATGCCAGCAGACTGCAGGTTGGAATTAGAGCTTGCGGGCGCGGCATTGCCCTGTTGCCAGTTTTCATAGGCCTTGAGGGCAAGGCCGCCGAGCACCGCAGCACCGCCATAGGTAGCCGCTTTGCCGACAAATTTTCGGGCTGATTTGTTTCCAACCAACAGGGCCATTACGCCTCCGGCGGCTGCTCCGCCCAGCAAGCCCCCGGGGATCTTGCTGGCCAGGTTTCCGATTCCTCCGGCAATACCCTGCGGTGCCGTGGATGGCTGTGACCCCTGGTTCGACTGCCCCAGGAATTGATTCAACATGTTTTGCGGGTTCATGGATATGTTTCTCCTTTAAAAATTTTCTGATCTGGGTCGTTCGTCCATCAGACGCAGGATGTCCTGAAATGAACATTCAGGCTGCTATCTGGATAGAAAAATCCTCTAATCAAAACCGATTTATCTCGTTCAACAATTCTTTCGTTTCGAGCTAATTCAAAAACATTCGGAGGAAGACCGCTCCGATGGATATAAGCTCGATCCGCTCCTGGCCGCGCAGGGCTGCCTGTCGGTCTGTATTTCAGTTGAGAGCCGACAGCTTGTTGAAGCGGAAGCTGAGAGCGTATCTCCTGTCGGTCACAGCACTTGCTTCGCCTTCTATAACGTCATTGCCAACGGTTCCCTTGAAATTGATCTGCAGCTCTTTCAGACCCTTTTCTCCAAATATCGACCGGTGCTCGAAGTACTGGGTTACATTGCCGACCATATCGAAGTTATCCTCCTCGACATGATAAGTGCCGACCGAGAAATGTTCAGCGCTCGCGCCTCGATATTGCCCGTTCTGAATGAACGCGGTAGAGAATCGCTCCCAGCCGAATGGCCCAAGCATTTCGACCTTGTATATTCCTTCTATGTCTTTCATGGTTCATCTCCAGATAATTTTATTGAAACGGTGGTCGCCAGATGGGAGTGATTATATGGGCTTGTAGACGTTATAAAAGTCGAATTATTAGTTATTATTATTCGAAATAATCGAAGTTATAAGGCGTCGGTAAATACAGCTTGCCGGGGCCGATTCGGACTTGTTTCGCCTTCGCTAAACCGCCAGGCCGGCAAGCCGTTGTCTGGCATGTGCCTCCAAAGCATAAGAAGCAAACGGAAGCGGTTTTTATCTTTGGCGCTTAGCGAAAGCCCCTTTGAACCCTGAGTTCAACTGATAGACGCAGCAGGTAAATTAACGATCACGGGGATTTCACCTACGATGTGACCCCCCGATGGTGCGATTACGATCGAGTTTGTTTATGATCGGCGCATGTGCCGCCTGTTGTTTTTGCTTTCTATAGTGCTCTCCATGCCGGGGTTCGCGTACGCGGAATTCGTCTACCCGATGAAGGTCCGCGCCGTGTCGGAACGCGTGTATGCGATTATTACGCCGACGCGCGAACTCCCCAATGCCGAGAATGGCGGCTGGAACTCCAACAGTGCCTTCGTCGTGACCGATTCCGGCGTGTTGTTGTTCGACAGTGGCAGCTCGGCCGGTATCGGGCGGGCGATCCGGAAAACGATTGCCGGGGTCACGTCGCAGCCGGTGCGCTGGATCGTCAATTCGCACGCCCATGGTGATCACTGGCTCGGTAACGCGGCCTTCGCTGATAGTGTCGAGCAGATTTTTGCCGGGGCTGAGGCTGCCGAAGGCATCGAGGCGGATGGTATCGCCTGGGTCGATCGCTTCAACGCGATGACCGGTGGTATCACTGGAAATTCCGAAATCCTGGCGCCCGATCGAATAATCGCGCAGGCGACGGAGTTATCATTCGGCGGGGTGCCGGTGCTGATGATGCTGTCCGGCGGCAGTCATTCACCCGGCGATCTGATGCTGTGGTTGCCGCGCGAACAGGTATTGATCGCCGGGGACGTGGTTTACTCCGATCGCATGCCGTCGACCAATGCGGGCGATCTGAAGCAATGGATAAAGACGCTGAGTCAATTGAAGCAACTGCAACCCCGGGTGGTCATTCCAGGTCACGGCGCGGTCACCGATGTCTCGGGTATCGACCGGCTGCATGCGCTGCTGGCTGAATTGTGGCTGGTGGTCGAGGCCGGTATCGACGAGGGCCAGAGCGATTTCGAAATGTTGCCCCGTGTCAGCGAGGCGCTGGCGCAGTTCAGGCCCTTTTATCCGGGTCTGGACGAGAAGCTCAGGCGTGACTTATCGCACGTGTACCTTCAGGTCGAGGCCACTGTCTTCGAGTAAACGGTCGGCTAATTCCAGGGACAATACACTTAATTCTCTATTCAAATTCAGTTTAGAGGCCTGGCCCGAATGCCCGGGCACTTGATCTATCGCAAATAAGCGAGGAGATACCAGGAATAACATACAAAAAATTTATAGAGGCCAGTGGGTTGGCAATCCACAATAGAAAATGAAATGACAGAGAATGGGTGAATAAAATGGATGAAAAACAGGTCAATCTCTGGCTGAAACTGGGTCAGTTTCTGATTGGTACCGTCGGCATTGGACTGGTAACCATTTACATCAATTATCAAATCCAGGAAAGGGAGATCGAGATAAAAGAGATGGAAACGCTAGGCAAGTTTGTCGAGCTTGCAATCAATGATAATGTGGCTGTGCGTCAACGTTTCGCCGAATATTTTTCCACCGTTAGCCGCTCGGAAGATCTCAGGAAACGATGGGCTGTCTACAGCGATATTTTGAATGAAGAGTTCAGGGCCGAGGAAATAAAAACGGTTGAAATCAATCAGCAAAAGGAAGAAGAGGAGAAAAAGCTGGCCGCGCTTCGTGAGCAACTCGAAGAGGCGGTAAGAACGGCGAATGACAAACAAAAGATTCTGCAGATGGTTGAACAACAGGATTCGAAAATCGCGGCTTTGCAGGCCCAGCTAAAAGAAGCCAAAGCGGAGATTACTTACCCGGAACAACGCGCAACAAGACAAGATTTACCAAGGAGCGGATGGGTTTATCTGGGCGAGTTTGATAAAGATAAAAACCTGTGGGTAACGGCTTACGTGAATGTCGGTCGAAAAGACACGCCGAAGTCGCTGGAAGGCAAGACTGTTCAAGTCACCGCAAATGCATTGAACGTGCGAGCCAGTGGTGATCCCTGGGCGAAAGTGCTGGATGTGATGAAGTCGAATGCGTTTTTTCAAGTCGAAGAGATCGACGAGTGGGGAAGCACCGGTTATTTCTGGGCGAGGATAAGCTATTACTAAAAGCCAGTCCCGCCAGTAGATGCGGAGGTCCGCAACTCATGGTGGCAGTTAACCTTCACAACTGGATTCGCCAAACAGCGACGCGAGCCATGCCCGATCGATAGCCTCGAGCTTTCGCCCCCGATGCCCGACCATGGTTTCCGCGGCGACCATGGCATTGACGATTGCCTCTTCGGTGCTTTCCACTGTGGCTCTGAACAGCGGGTCGAGCGCTTTAGCCGGCAGCAGCGACATCGTTTCCGTGGGGTCTTCGCCGCCACCCTGTGTGCTGCGGACCGTGCTGAAAGCAATGAACAAATCCCCCGAACCGTTATTGCCCGAGGTGCCGGTGCGCCCCATGCCGAGCGCGCAGCGCCGCGCGATTCGCTGCAGCTGCAGCGGCAGCAGGGGCGCGTCGGTCGCAATCACGACAATCAACGAACCGGAAACGTCACCCGGTTGTGGCGCGGGCCCGGCAATCTCGCCGACCGGGACGCCGCGAATGGTGAGCTCCTCGCGCCGCCCGAAATTGGCCTGCACCACGGCGCCGAGCGTATAGTTTCGATTGCCGATCGCGATCACTCGTGACGCGGTGCCCGTGCCGCCCTTGTAGCCATAACAGCGCATGCCGGTACCGCCGCCGACATTACCCTCGGCGAGCGCGCCGCCGGTGGCATTCTCCAGCGCCTCGCAAACGTGCGCCGCGCTGACGTGTAATCCGTTGATGTCGTTCATTACGTTGTCGCAGGTTTCGGCTACCACCGGCAGCAGCCACGGGTCCTGTGCTGCCGTGTACTCCGCACGGCGCGTCAGCCATTGCAGGCAGGCGTGATGGACCATGCCGACGCTGTGCGTATTGGTCAGCAGAATCGGGCCGGTGAAGGTACCGGACTCGTTGATCCAGTGCGCGCCCGTCATCTCGCCGTTGCCGTTGAATGACGATATCCCGGCCCAGGTCGGCGCAAACAGGTTTTCCTGCGCGCCGGGCAGAATCGCGGTCACCCCGGTGCGCACCGCGACCGGCCCCGTGGCGTCGGCCGCCAGGTCGTCGATCAGGGTTTTATATCCCACCCGAACGCCGGGCACGTCGGTGATGGCGTTCGCTGTGCCGGGCTGGCCGCTAAACGGAATCCCGAGATCGCGGGCCCGGCAGTGTTGCGGAATGGATCGAAGCATGGCGATGGTCTCGTAAGTTTTATCAAGTATACCGATTTGTGATTCGCGAGTATGCGCTCCCTGCTGCTGCGCCGGCAGGATCGCGTTTCGCCGTGAATAACGCCCGGATTCCATCCGCTTACGACCGATCGATCGGGTCGTCTCTCCGCTGACTACCGCTCTTCGGGTTGTAAATCGGCTGTTCAATTGTTAGGGTGCCGAAGTTTTTACAGGGAGGAATAATGAAACAGGTTCTATTTGGTGAACGTCTGAAAAATGCGCGCGAAGCATCCGGGATGGATCAGGAAACCCTGGCAAACCGGCTGGGCGTCAAGCTGTCGACGGTGAAGAAATGGGAAAGCGGGAAACTCGATCCGCGTGCAAATCGCCTGCAAATGGTGGCCAGCCTGCTCAATGTGCCATTGGTTTGGCTATTGTCGGGCAGCCAGAATGTCCCCGACCCGAAGGCTGCAACCAGCAACCGGGAAATGATGCTGCAAAAGATTGCCGATCTGAGTAACAGGATCGGCGGCATGAAATCCGAGCTGGATGAGCTCAGGGTTCTAGCCGAAAATTGTGATTAAGCCCATCATTTACGGCTAAAGGATACCGGATTCAATTTTCTTGTCGACGATTTGTCAGGCCGCGCACAAGTCTCCAGTGCAGGAACGCGGACCAGCAGTGAATCAATAATAAGGAACCGCTGAAAAGCCCGAAAAACGAGGTCATTGTAAGCACAACCAGGCAATCTTTAATGTAAAGATCAGACATTTAAAGATTGCTTCGTCGCTGTGCTCCACGCAATGACGAGTTTTTCAGGGATTCCCTGAACAGGTATACTGTCCCCCGAATTAAGTGGCCGGTGAGTCGTTCCCAGAGAGTGGCGCGGGCGGCCCATCTCGTCCAGAATAGACGCTAATTTCCATACCCGGAGAACATAAATGTCGAATGAAAATTCCGTACTGCACAAGTTGCTGACGCAGGACCTGATGGACGTGATGATCCGCGTTGCCCTCATCGCCTTCGTGGTGGTGATGTGCACACAGGTCGTCAGACCGTTTATCAACATTATCCTGTGGTCGTTGATTCTCGCGATCGGGCTTTACCCGTTGCAGCAGATCCTGGCCCGCCGCTTCGGCGGGCGCCAGGGCCGGGCGTCGACGGCGTTGGTATTGCTGGGCCTGCTGTTGATCGGCGGACCGACCGTAATGCTCGGCACCTCCTTTGCCGAGCGCCTGCACCTCCTGTACTCGGATTTCGAATCAAATCAACTCTCCATCCCGGTGCCTAATCCCGCGGTCGCCGAATGGCCGCTGGTGGGCAAGCAAGTCTACAGCGGCTGGAGCGCGGCCGCGGATAATCTGCCGGCCTACGTGGAGCAAAACAAGGAGCAATTGGCGGGCCTCGCGAAACGGGGAGTCTCCGCGGCGAAAAGTGCCGCCGGTGGTATCCTCCTGTTCCTCGGCGCACTGATCATCGCGGGCGTTATCATGGCCTACGGCGATTCCGGAACGGGGGCGATACGCCGTATCCTCACGCGGTTTGCAGGGCCCGACCGGGGCCCCGGCCTGCAGGTGCTCACCACCCAAACCGTGCGTTCCGTGGCAACGGGCGTCATCGGCGTGGCCTTTATTCAGGCCCTGTTGCTCGGCGTGGGTTTCCTGATGGCGGGCATTCCGGGCGCTGGAATCCTCGCCGCCCTGGTGATGCTCGTCGGTATTCTGCAGTTGCCGGCCCTGCTGATTTCGCTGCCGGCTATCGCCTATCTGTGGATGGCGGGCGACGCCTCCACCACCGCCAACATCGCCTTCACGGTCTACCTGCTGGTCGCTGGGGGCGTTGACAACGTGCTCAAGCCGATCCTGCTGGGTCGCGGTGTAGACGCACCCATGCCGGTGATCCTGATCGGGGCGCTGGGCGGCATGGTGTCAGCGGGTATCGTCGGTCTGTTTGTCGGCGCCGTGGTGCTCGCGGTGGGCTACCAGGTCTTTATGGAGTGGGTGGACGTGGGTCTGGAGGTTTCCGAGTCAGGATCTGCAGACGCGGCGCCAACGGAAACCTCGACCCAGTCGTAGTCGGGCCGTGCGGCTTCTCCTGAGAGCGCTGGTGCCGGCTACGGCACTTGCGCTCAGCGCCTGTACCACGCTGGGTCCCGACTTCGAGGAGCCGGAAGCGGCCTGGCTGAATAGCTGGCAGTCGGACCTCTACGGGGAGGCGGGTAGCCCCGCGGTAGAAACCGGGCTCGACCTGGGCTTTTGGTGGCAATTGTTCGATGATCCTGTTCTGAATGAGCTGATAGCGAGCGCCAAACGCGAGAATCCCGGCCTGCGCATCGCCGGCCTGCGCATCCTGGAAAGCCGCGCCCTGCTGGGCATAGCCGGCAGCAACCTTTATCCCCAGTCGCAGGTGGGTAGTGGCTCGGCGAGCTATGTCGATACCCGACAAAGTGGCGGCCGGGTAAATAATGACCAGAGCTTCAACGCCTACCAGGCCGACGTGAGCATCGGCTGGGAGCTGGATTTCTGGGGTCGCTTCCAGCGCGGTATCGAGTCGGCCGACGCTGCCTTTCTCGCATCCATCACCAATCAGCGTGACGTGCAGGTGCTGCTGAGCGCCCAGGTGGCCGACCTGTACTTTACCTATCGCACCACCCTGGCGCGCATTGCCATCGCGAAAAAGAATGCCGGCATCCAGCAGCGCAGCTTTGAGCTCACCGAGCGTTTATACAAAGGCGGTCAGCAATCGGAACTCGATTTGCAGCAGGCCAAGACCCAGTACCTGAGCACCCTGTCCACGATTCCTCCGCTGGAGATCGGCCTGGTCCAGACGCGCAATGCGCTGGCCGCGTTGCTGGGTCGGGCGCCTGGTGAACTGCCGGAATTGGCCGGACTGGCGGAATCGCTGCCGGGGTTGTCGCCACCGGTTATCAACGCGATACCGGCGCGTCTGCTCAGGCGGCGGCCGGATATTCGTACGGCGGCCTGGCAGGTGGCGGTACAGTCGGCGCAGATAGGTATCGCCGAGGCGGATTACTACCCTGCCATCAACTTGCTGGGAAACTTGTCCTGGTCGGGCAATACCGTGAGCGGCAGCGCCGATACCATCACCGCCTCCGCTGGTGCGGGATTCACCTGGAATATTTTCGACTACGGACGAATCGCCAACAACGTCCGGGTGCAGGATTCGCGCCTGCAGCAGTCTATAGAGAGCTTTCAGAACAGCGTGCTGCAGGCGGCCCAGGAAATCGACAGCGCCGCCTACAGTGTCGTGAAAACCCACGAACTTGAAGCGATACTGACGCGTTCGGTGGCAGCCGCCGAACGCTCGCTGGAGCTCGCCAATACCCTCTACGTCGAAGGCTATGCCGATTTTTCCCGGGTGCTCGACGCCCAGCGAGCGGTATTTTCCCAGACCTCCAACGAGCTGGCCAACCGGGGCAATAACATCAGCGCGATCATCAGTTTGTACAAGGCACTGGGAGGGGGTTGGGTCGATACCCCTATCGACCAGCTGATCCCGGAATCGACCCGGGAAACCATGAAGGCGCGCAGCGACTGGGGCGATCTGTTGACAGCGCCCCTGCCCAACCCTCCGATTGACGCATCATCTTATCCAGGAACTGCGAAATGAGTGAACAGGAGCAGCCGCCACAACCTGCCGGCAATAGCAATGCGGTAGACGCCAATAGCAATGCGGCAGACGCGGTCGTGGAGACCGCCGCCGTGGATACAGTAAAACGTGGCGGCCAAATCATCGCCGTTGTCATCCTCCTCAGTCTCAGCTGGTACCTGCTGTCCGATCGTTTCACGCCCTATACCGACCAGGCCCGGGTGCAGGGTTACGTGGTGGGGGTGGCGCCGAAAGTGGCGGGGGTAGTGATCGAGGTGTGGGCCAGCAACAACGAGGAAGTAGCGGCGGGCCAACGACTTTTCCAGATTGACCCGTCACAGTACGAAATCGCGCTGGCCAGGGCACGCTCCGACCTGGAGAATGCTCGACGCCAGGTCGGCGCCGGTAGCGCCTCGGTGGATTCGGCCCGGGCCAACCTGCGCGCCGCCGAGGCGAACCAGCTCAAGGCCGAAAAGAACGCCTTCCGCTTGCAGCGCCTGAAAGAGCAGGACCCGGGTACAATTTCGACGCGGCAGCTGGAGAGTGCCCAGGCTAACCTGGACGCCGCGCGCGCCCAGGTGACCGCGGCCAGGGCCGGTATCGAGATGGCGATACAGCAGATGGGCGGCGACGACAGGGCCAACAACAGTATCCTCAATGCGGCGATGACCGCGGTCGACAAGGCCGAACTGGATCTCGCCAACACGATAGTGCGCGCCGGCTCCGCGGGCATCATTACGGATCTGCGCGCGGACGTTGGCAACTATGCGGGCACCGGCAGCCCGGTAATGACCCTGGTAGCCATCGATGATGTGTGGATTAGCGCTGATTTCACCGAAAACAACCTGGGCAATATGGGTATAAACACGCCGGTGGAAATTCTCTTCGATGCGTTGCCCGGACAGGTGTTTCCCGGGTCGATTCGCAGCATCGGCCTGGGCGTCAGTGACGGGCAGGCGACCTCTCCGGGCAGCTTGCCCACCATTTCGAACAACCGTGACTGGCTGCGCCAGTCGCAGCGATTCCCGGTCATCGTCGGCTTTGATGTGACCGATCCCGAGCTGCGTCGGCAGCTGCGCGTGGGTGGGCAGGTTTCGGTGATTGCCTACACCGAGGGTCACGGCTTGCTGAAGCTTCTCGGGCAGGCGTATATCCGCCTGATGAGCTGGGTTTCCTATGCTTATTGAGGACCGCTAGCATTTCTATGCCACTGGCAGCCAGGCGTGTTTTCCGGGTAGCCCTGGTGATGGCGCTGTCGCTGGCAATCGCTTACGGTATGGCATTGCCGCTGCCGTTCCTCGCCCCCGTGTTTGCGCTCTCCCTGTCCGCCACGCCGGCGCCGCCGATGGGAGCCAGGGGCCTGTTTCGCCTGGTACTGCTCATGTTCCTCACGCTGGGTATCGGCCTGCTGTTGATCCCTGCGCTGATCTACTATCCGGTGGCTGGAATTATGCTGGTGGGCGTCGGCCTGTATTTTAGCAGCTACCTGTCGCTCAGCCGCGGCAAGGGCCTGGTGGGTACCCTGTTGACGTTGGGGTTCACCATCATTCCCGCTGCGGGCGTTTACGACTTCGGTCTGGCGGTGGCGGTAATCCAGGCGCTGGTGATTGGCATGGGGCTGGCGGTTGTTTGTCTGTGGGTGGTTTATCCACTGTTTCCCGAGGAGCCGGGAACGGTCGCGGTGAAGCCCGTGTACGAGAGCCCGAGCAATGCCAACTGGCTGGCCCTGCGGGTGGCGCTGATCGTGTTGCCGCCATTCCTGTTCGCTCTCACCAATCCATCCATGTACCTCAAGGTGATCATGAAGTCAGTGCTGCTGGGTCAGCAGGGCTCGGTAGTCAATGCGCGCGATGCGGGACGGGAATTGCTCGGGTCGACCTTTATGGCGGGGGTTTTTGCGATCCTGTTATGGTTCCTGCTGAAACTTTCGCCCACCCTGTGGATGTTCTTCCTGTGGATCCTGCTGTTTGGCGTGTTCTTTATCGCCAAGCTGTTTGGTGTGATCAAGAGCCGGTATCCTGCTTCCTACTGGAGCAATGTCGCCGTGACCATGCTGATCCTGCTGGGTTCCGCGGTGCAGGACAGCGCCGACGGCGATGATGTTTACAGCGCTTTCGCAACACGCATGGGCCTGTTCGTCCTGGTGACCTGTTACGCCTGGGGCGCTGTATTCGTGCTGGAGCGATGGCGTTACCGACGGCAGGTTGGCTTGACGAAGGCGACCGCCTGAACGGCCAGGCCGGATCTTCAGGACAAACCATCGAGATCTGCCGGTTCCCTGCCGATCAACCAGGAGCAAAAACTTTGCCCTGCAATTTTTACTGAGAGCTTTCCAAATGCGTTTCGATGCTTTCAGGAGTTTTTACAAAAAAGGGTCAGGTACGCTTAAACGAACAGGGTCAGCACGCCAGTAAAGCCGTACAGGGCGCTCTTGTGGATCTCGCCATTGGCGAAAAAACCGACCAGCGGGAAGTCGCCCAGCACCGAGTGGATAAAACGGGCTTCCTCCGAGTGGTCGCCGAACTGTTCCCTGCCACGTCCCAGGCAGGAAACGTAGACGCCGCCCTTGATGGCCGCTCCGCAGCGCTTTTTCAGTTCCAGCAGCATGCGCTCCATGTCTTCCTGCGCCGAGTTACCGTCGCGTCGGCAGAAAATGATCTCGTCGTTATGTTGCAGGTAGTCGCCAATGGCGACGAGCTTCGCATCCGGGTCGATGCCGATGAGCTGACGGATCGAGTAGTCGTCCTGGTCTGAGTTCTTGTTCACTATCCCGGCAAAAATATAGCCGGCGGCCTGCTGCCAGTCCTGCGCGATCACTTCACCGACTTCCTCTCTCAACACGTCTAGCGCGGGCCGGTCGTCGAGGCTGTGGATGATATTGTTCTGGCACTGGGTGACGGCATGGCGCGGGCCGATCGGGGTGCAGCCCTGGGTCAGGTTGGTCATGACAGGTACCGCCTGCGAAAACAGTGCGCCACTGACTCCGCCATGCAGCACCTCGCCGGCAAACTGGACATTGCGTCCTCGCGACGAGGTAATGCCGCCGACCAGGAACGCTGCCGGGATGTCGTTGCCAAGCTGAGCGAGCAGCGCTTGCAGGTTCGCGGTCTCCGGATCGGCGTGCAGCAGCCCCACGTTAAAATCGTTGGCAGCGCACCAGTCGACCAGCCTGGTGGGTAGTGTTGCATCGCCCGCGTGCAGTTTCGGCAACAGTTGAAAATCGGCCTCGTTGAAACCGGCCAGCATGATCGCCATCGCCGGCTGGTCGTAGTATTCCGTTCCGCCAGCGATAACGCCGATACCAACCGTGCCCACCCAGGCAGTGATACCGGTTGCGAGCTTGAGCCGATCCAGCAGAGGTTCGGCCGCTTCGGCCAGGTGATCGCTCAGGTATAAGAAGCCGAAGTTGGCCGCGGGCGGAATATCGCCCAGCTGATTGAGGCAATCGTCGAGTAGCCTGTCACCAGTCTGGCCGGCGCCATGCGCAAGTAAGAAACGTTCCATCATGGAGCGCTAGTTTACGGGAAAGTGCTTTTGCCGCACAGTCTGCCGATCGGTCGAAACTGACATGGCGGCCGAATTTTATGCTTCGGTGCGCCATTATTTCATGTGCAATAAAGATGCCAAAGAAAAATTGTATATACCTGTACATGGAGAAAAAATGTTCTCTGGCCCCTGTTTTCAATCCCGGTTGCGGGCCCGGAGCATAGAGTCAACGGTTATCGGAATTCCTGATCAATTTATCAGGAAGTCGCGTTAAGGGGTTGATTTTTATACTGATCTTCGATCCCCTTGTTAAAGGTAAAGGGAGCAAAAAAAGCCACTTTTTCTGTGGGATGAACCCAGGCCAGCTGCGCTGGTATTTATTATAAAAATTGACCGTGGGTTTTTTTCAAACTGGCCTATATTAAGCTCGTTAAACACAATTAATCACGGATTCCGAAACCCAGGGAAATTCAGATCATGTTCTCCACCAATTCCGATTCGAACAAGTCAAAAACCATCGATGCACTGATTCCGATGATCGATCTGTTCGCCGTACTGGCGATCGTGTTCATGATTTACTCGAGCGATGAAATCATTGCCTCGCAGGAAAAGAGCCAGGAGACGATTGAAGAGATCGCTGCCGATTACAAAAAACTGCAGGAAGAATTAGCCGCGGCGGAAAAGGCCAGGCAGGAGCGTCGCGAGATGCTCGCTCAAAATGCGGTGAAGTCATTAGAGGAAATTCAGGCGGAGCGAGAGCAGCAAGCCAAAGAACTGGTCGTTCAATTTACGCAAATGCTATCCGAGCAGCAAAGCCAGGCGGCAGTCGAGTATGAGCGTCTAGTCGCCAAGTTCGAACTCGAGCATGAGCAGGAAGTGGAAAGGCAAAAAGCCGAACTCGAAGCCGAAAAACGAAGGAAACTGGAATCGAAAGTAGCCGAGTTGGAGCAGCAAAAGGAAGCGGAAGTATCGTCGGCTAAACAGGAGTTCGAACAGGTCGTTGCGGCCAAACAGGCGCAGATTGAAGTGACCACGCAGGCGATTATTGCCGCCGAAATGGGGCGTGTAAAAGATCTGACCCAGCAGGAGGCGCAGCTCGAACAGCAGAAGCGTATCGAAGTGGCCAAGCTGGAACGTCAAAAGTCTGAGGCCCTGGCAAAGCAACAGGCGGAACTTGAAGCGCAGAAACAGGCGGCGGCACAGGCAGCTGCGGAGCAGGCCAGGCAGCAGGCAGAAGCAGAAGCCCAGCAGGCGCTCGCACAAGAGCTGGCGGCTCAGCAAGCGAGGCTGGAGGCACAGAAGTCACAGGAATTGGCGGCTGCGCAGGCTGCAGCAGCGCAAGCCCAGCAGCAGGCGCTCGCGAAGGAGCTGGCCGCTCAGCAAGCCAGGCTTGAAGCACAAAAGGCGCAGGAAATGGCGGAGGCCGAAGCGGCTGCAGAAGCAGCGGCACAGGCAGCGGCGAAAGCGGCCGCCGAGGCAGCCGAACGTGAAGTCATGAAGACTGCGAAAGCTCAGGCACAGTCCGAAGTCGAAGCGGAACACGCGAAACAGATGGAGCAGCAACTGGCCCAGCTCGAGGCCGAGAAAGATGCAGAGATGAAGCCGTTTCTCGAGGCTGAGCAAGCCAGGAAAGAGGCGCAGAAAGTCAGGGAGCAGATCGTCGACAACCTCCTCGAGAACTTCAAGGACTCCGAAGAAGGAGACGTGGAAATCGACGGGAAGACAGGCAGGGTCAGGATCAACTTCCAGGAATCGTATTTCGTCAGGGGATCCGCCGAGCTTTCGGACAGCATGAAAGCCTTGCTGCGGGCCATGATTCCCAAGTATGCGAAAAGCATTTACGAAAATGAGGGTGCCGCCAAGGAGGTCGAGTCGCTGAAGATCTCCGGGCTGACTTCACCCATTTTCAGAGGCCGTTATTTCGACATCAACGATACCTCTCCCGAAGGGGAAGAGGCGCGTGAATACAATTTGAAATTGAGCAACGATCGCGCACTCGCGATGTACAGCTTTATTTTCGATAGTGAAGAAATGGGCGATTACGAGTACCGGGCCCAGTTGAAAGCAGATCTGGGTATTGAGGCGCTGGGTTACCGGACTGCAACCCCGGTCCCCAGTCACCTGGTGGGACAGAAGGCAACCTGTATCGAGTACGACTGTAAGAAGGAGCAGGCTTCAATTCTGGAATTCCGACTATATTCGGAGCAGTAAAACTCAATTTTGAACCGCGCTACGGGTTCGGGAGCAACCATGTTTAAGTACGTATTTTTGACTATTCTCGCGGCGGCAGTGTATTTCCTGTTCATTTCCGATATTCAGCTTACCAATCAAATGATCGGAAACATGTTTATCGGCGGTATCGCCACCTGCTTCGTCGTGTTTCTGTTTTTCAAGTTCGGCCTGCATTACAAGCTCGCCTCGCTAAACCGGTTCGCAACGGCGTTCTATTATGCGATTTTCGAGTACAAGAAAGTTCAGACGACGCCGTCGGACCTGGATTTCGTAGACAGCGTGCGCGAACAGGCCGAGGTCGCCCTTGCCGCCAACTTCGATCCGACGCTGTCGGCTGCCCAGCTGGCGATTCCCGTTTCGCTGTATTCGGGCAAGGATCCCTATCTCGAGGAACTGCGGGCCAAGATCAAGGAAGCGGAAAAGCTCAAGCTGAATGCGCGCAAGCTCGATACGCAGGCGAACATGCTGCTGGAAAAAACCCAGGAAGACCTGGTGGAAAAAAACCTGGTCACCGGCGAGCAGCCCAAGCTACTCGATCGTTGGTTCGACATGGTAGCGGGCACGGAAGCGATCATCGACCTGACCACCAACGAAGTGAAGGATCAGGGCTATGGGCAGGCGCCGGATTATGAAATGATCAGCCGGATCGCGCTCGACCGGAATCCGCGCTTTGCCACGACCTACCGGTTCTTCGATTCGGAAGCGATTGCCGGCCTTCTGGGCCGGGCACCCTTCATGATCATCCTGGTTGGTATCATCGGCACGTTCGCGGGGTTTTACCTGGCGCTGAGCCAGGGCGGCGATATCAAAGCCGGTGCCGCCGTGGCGATTGTCAGCTCGCTGGTGGGACTGCCGACCGCGCTGATGATGGAATATATAAACACCCTGTTCCCGGACCAGGAGCGATATCAACGGGCGTTCAACACCTACAAAGTCGCCCTGGAATTACTGTTCAATCATGAACAGGAACTTGCAAGTATCAGGCAGGACCGAAGAGCGGAAGATAAACTGCCGGGATCTTATTCACCGGGAGACAATGATTCCTCGCGCTTCTCCAGGGGACCCAACTAGCCCCTCGAGTATAAGTTCACAGCACCAGGTAAAAACCCGGGGGGGTCCAGCAGACAGGGGCTCCCCGGGACGCACATTCTCTTATTCATGGATTTCAACCGGTCCGGTTATGGAGACACCCATTAACCGGCCCCGGCCAATAGTCAGCGGGCTGCCTGCCCAAACCAGCCCGAGAATACATCGCCGTCCGATATGGTGGTCGTTAGCCTGATTTTCGGCGGTGGCGCAGATAAGTCGATTGTTACCAAATTGAGAGATGCAAATGCCTGCAACAACGGGCATTCTATGCAACCAGAAGTCGGTACGATCTGGTTCCGGTAACGTCGCGGTAAAAAAGAACGAAGAATGAAATGGTAAATCCAGGGCCTGACCCCAGTTATATCCACGCCTGTCTCTGGAGGGCGTCAACTTGAACTTTCCGCTGGAAAAGCCAGCCGCGCCGCGCGCGGGATTGCGCCAGCTGTGGCGCGACTTCGGTGTCACCTATGCCGCCAACGGGTTTGTGGGCTGGCTGTTCGCGGTTACCGCGCCGGTCGCGATCATCCTCTCGGTCGGCAGTCGCGGCGGGTTGTCCGAGGCCGAAATCGCGTCCTGGGTATTCGGCGTGTTTTTCTTCAATGGCCTGATCTCTATCCTGTTTTGCTGGCTCTATCGCGAGCCGCTGGTGTTTTTCTGGACCATCCCCGGCACGGTGCTGGTCGGGCCGTCCCTCGCGCACCTGAGTTTCGCCGAGGTCGTCGGTGCGTTTTACCTGACCGGCTTGCTGATGTTCGTGCTCAGTATCACCGGCTGGGTGCGGCGCGCGATGGCCGCGGTGCCAATGCCGATCGTAATGGGAATGGTCGCTGGCGTCTTCCTGCGCTTCGGGCTCGACCTCGTGCGCGCGCTGCACAGCGATTTCGCGATAGCGGGCCCGATGCTGGTCACCTGGGTGGTAATCAGCGTCTGGCCGGCGCTTGGGCGACGCATACCACCGCTGATCGGTGCCCTGCTGGTCGGTATCGGCGTCGCGATCATCGGCGGGCGCTTCGATGCCGGCACCTTTGCCACGCTCGACCTCATCGAACCCGTCATCCAGGTACCGGCCTGGTCGCTGGGGGCGATGGTCGAACTCGTCGTGCCACTCGCGATCACCGTGCTCGTGGTGCAGAATGGGCAGGGCGTCGCGGTGCTGCGCGCGGTTGGTCACCAGCCGCCGGTCAACGCCATCACCGCCGCCTGCGGTATCGGCAGCCTGGTTAGCGCCGTCTTCGGCGGCGTCAGCACCTGCCTGACCGGCCCGACAAACGCCATCGTCGCCAGCTCGGGCGAGCGCACCCGCCACTATACCGCCGGTATTTTCGTGGGTTTGCTGGCGCTCGTCTTCGGCCTGCTCGCGCCGACCTTCACGCGCTTCCTGCTCGATGCGCCCGAAGCCTTCGTCATGACCCTGGCCGGGCTCGCGCTGCTGAAGATATTGCAGGCCGCGTTCACTACCTGCTTCAGCGACCGCTTCACGCTGGGCGCGCTGGTCGCGTTTCTTGTCACCGTCGCCGATCTGCCGCTGTTCAACGTCGGTGCCGCCTTCTGGGGCCTGGTCGCGGGTATCCTCGCATCGCGGCTGCTCGAGCGTGGCGATTACGCCAGGGAAAGGTAGAGGCCAATTTAAAAAAGTTGCGTTCGCGGCATCCGTTTGCCGAATGATCGCATCATTCGCGTAGGTCGTGCCCCTGATAGGCCTTACATTTTACACCTGGTTATCGCTTTATATGTAAGATGTAAGGCCTGGGTAGTGTTCATGATATCTCGGAGTATCCCGGGGGTACCCATCCTTTCAGAGAGGGGGATGCCCACTTAATTCGGTTGCCGAAACTCTCATTTGCGGGCTCGTTACCCGGGTTCTAAGTCAAACTTATCAACATTAATCACTCGACTAATGAACATGGTGTAACCACCAATATTCTGTCGATATATTTTGAATACTTGCCAATTCTCCAATTGACTAGCCTGGTTGATTATATTTATGAGCCGTGCTCCACCATGGCCAGGATTGGTGAACACCGCGTAGAATTGGCTCGGAAATTCCTCGACAGAAGGGTTTGTGTACTGCGGTTTGTAGATTCCGTAGATATTGGGTTTTTTCTCGGTGACGTAACCGACCATCGGGTTTGATGTCATGTAATCGATCTCCCTGGAGACATAGATCGGTACATCATTACCCAGCTTTTCGATCTCATCGATTATTGTTTTTTGCGCAAGCACATAGGGTTTATAGGCATGCGAGGCTTCTACAATTGAAAATGCAGCTGTCGGGTTGTACAGGACACCGCCGTGGTTATAAATTGAAACCAGGCAACCAATAACAAAAATGAAGCTAAGCTCTCTCTGAAACTTAAGTAACTGGGCGAGCAGCACCATCTGTACGATGGCAAAAGGAATCATTGGTACCACGTATCGATGCAGGAACAGCATTCCGGCGAAAGACATCACAATGATTCCAATACCGAATATTGGCGTGTAAATCAGTGCGATAAATCGGCTACCAATCTCGGCGTTGCCCCGGTACAGCAGAAGAAAGGGATTTGTGCCGCGACTCTGACGCCATTGAAAAATAGCGTAGCAAAAAGCAGCGAACGCACCGAGACAGATGAAACTGGTCAGCTCGGGGGTGATAGACAATCTCCTATAAAGCTCGCTGTACATATCATATGGGTTACCCCAGCTCATACCATGTGTTGGGGATAATGCTCCCAACCAGCTTTGCGCTGAAATGACAAAGAGCAGCGCCAGCGGCAGGCTAGTCAGGTACAGTAACCGTTTATAAGAAAAGCCATCAATTAGCCGCAACAGCAAAAGCAGGCCGATGCAAGCTGCAATAACGACCCCCGTCATTTTCATGCCTATAGCGATTAAGGCAAACAGCACCGCAGCGCCCTCGCGGTTATTGTGCCAACTGGCCCAGGCTAAAATGCTCAATGACATAACCAGGCTTTCCGTATACATGTAACCAATCTGGACCAGCACTAACGGCATGAGCAGTAGAAGCAGTCCCGACATTAGTGCGAGACAGGGAGATACTCCGTACTGATAGAGGGTTCTGACCAATGCCGAAATTGCAAACGCGTTTACCATGAAAGTAATAATATGAAGCGTCGCAAAGGTAATTGTGGGGCTATCAGAAATACTCATAATCAGAGCAATGAGCCAGGTCCAGAGAGAGAGTGTGTGCACATTCGGCCCACCCAGCCACCAGTTGGGTTGTTTGGCTAGTTCCAGCAAATCAAAATTCGTTTCGTATAAAAATATGGCGGGCGGGAAGACACCCATTGCCGTATCCCAGACGGGTGGCGCCAACATGGTGTCAAATTTTATCGAGACTATTAACCCTAACCATATAAGGAATTGCGAAGTATGAGATAGCCTGAGATATCGACCGGCCAACTGAGCAGATTTTTGCAAGCAGGTTATTGTTATTCCAGTCAAGATTGTTCCTATAGATAAATAGCGCTAATGGTATTACTTACTTCTAAGACAACTAATTCCGTTCTGGATTATAGGTTCGATCTGGAAGGATTGGACGCAGTCTAACTAATGCGGGAATTAGACTAATCTCATTGTGCCCCGGTACAAGACTCCTGCAGGGATACCCATTCTAAAAGGGCAATAAATCAGCGCCCCCATTTTCAGGTACTCTTCAGTAAAATCAGCCCTGTCCCTGGCGCGACGCTTTAGGAAAATGCAGTTTTCGCAATATCATTGAATTCAGACGATACCTGCGCGTTGCATTCTCGGGACGCGCACTTTCAATCTCAGGGCAATCGAGATTGCCATTTGCCGTTAGCCTGTGTCCTGCTAGTCCTACCTTACTTTAGTTGGGCTACGTCCGTTTTCAATCCGGCGTATGGCGGCTGTCACGCGGGCTGCGCGCAGGTTTTGCCGGTGGCATGTCGTCATACTCGATCAGCTCGCCACCGTGATACACCAGGAAGTGACGGCCCTTGGCGCGCGCGATCAGCGTTACGCCGACCTGCTGCGCTATCTCGAGGCCCATGGCGGTGATGCCGGAGCGCGACAACAGCACCGGGATGCCCATCAGCGCGACCTTGATGACCATTTCGGAGGTCAGCCGGCCGGTGGTATAGAATAATTTGTCGGCGCCGTCGAGGTCGTTCAGCCACATGTAACCGGCGATGGCGTCGACCGCGTTGTGGCGGCCGACGTCTTCGATGAATTGCTCGATTCCGTGCGCTTCGCTGCACAACGCGCAACCGTGCACCGCCCCCGCGTTCTTATAAATCTCGTTGTACTCGTTGAGCGCGGTTAACAGCGCGTAGATCGACGACTGTTTGAGCACCGGCCGCGGCAATGAAATTTTTTCGATATCTTCCATCAGGTCGCCGAAGACGGTGCCCTGGCCGCAGCCGGTGGTGACCGTCTTGCGGTCGAGCTTGGCATCGAGATCGGCGACACCCTCGTGCGTAGTAACCGCCACCGCATCGATTTCCCAGTCGACCTGGATCGCCTTGATGGCGCTGATGTCATTCACCATGCGCTGGTTGCGCAACCAGCCGAGAATCAGCAGTTCCGGGTGGTTGCCGAGCGTCATCAGGGTGACGATTTCGCGTTTGTCGAGGTAGATGGTGAGCGCGCGTTCCACGGCGATGGCGCCCTCGATGGGTTCGTTGAACTCGTTGTGGGCGATCACGTTGGCGGTCGCCTTGAGTCCGGCGTTGGTCAGTTCGGGAAGGCGTCGCCTGGGGGCGGAGGACATGGCGGCAGGGGCCAGCTAGCCCCCGGTGAGGTTCATGTGGCGAAGCAGGACTTCCTGGGAGTTCAGATTGAAATCGTGCCCCTTCGGCTTGATCGCCATCGAGTCGAGCAACGCCTGTTCCAGCACTTCCGGCTGGCCGGGATTGGCGCGCATCACGTGGCGTAGATCCATCGAGTGTTCCTGGCCGAGGCACAGCAACAGGCGGCCCTCGGCGGTGACGCGCACGCGGTTACAGGATTCGCAGAAATTGTGGCTGTGCGGCGAAATAAAACCTACGCGGGCATTGTCGTGGCCGGTGAGCTGGTAGTAACGGGTCGGCCCGGCGGTGGTCATGGTGCTCGGGATCAGCTCGAAGTGCTGTTGCAGGTCTTCGAGGATCTGATCGCTGGAGTAGTAGGCGACCGCGCGGTCGTGATGATCGTTCTGGCCGAGTGGCATCTCTTCGATGAAACTGATGTCGATGCCGCGGTCGATACAGAAGTTGACGAGGTCGAGGATCTCGTCGTGATTGTGATTGCGCAGCACCACGGTATTGATCTTGATCTGCTTGAAGTCGCAGGCAATGGCGGCGTCGATGCCGTCCAGCGTCTTTTTCAGGTCACCGACCCGGGTCATGTCGCGAAAGCGATCCGGGCGCAGCGTGTCGAGGCTGACATTGATGCGCGTAACCCCGGCGTCCTTCAGTGGGCGCGCAAACTTGCTCAGCTGGGTGGCGTTGGTGGTCAGCGTCAGGTCGCGCAGCCCGTCGCATTCGCCGAGGTTGCGAAACAGCTGCAGGATATTCTGGCGCACCAGCGGTTCGCCGCCGGTGATGCGGATCTTGTCGACACCAAGCTTGATGAAGCTGCGCCCCACGGTTTCCATTTCCTCGAGCGTCAGCAGTTGCGTGCGCGGCACGAACTTCATTTTCTCCGGCATGCAGTAGACGCAGCGCAGGTCGCAGCGGTCGGTCACCGACAGGCGCACGTAGCTGACCTTGCGGCCGAAGCGATCGATGAGCTGGTTTTGTGAAGTAGGCGCTGACATAGAACGGGTTATTCTAGCAACGAATCATCAATTTAGAAACGACAGAAACCTTGTGGGTATCGTGTGTGCTGTGCCGGCCAGAGCGTGAGGGGAGGAACCGAGACGGACGCCCTCCTGGCGGGCGCCGCAACCGGTATATGGAACAGGGCCCCGTAGCTTTTCAGCGGCCGTGATTTCTGCCTCGAGTCAGTTTGACGCTCAGAAGGCGATGGCGTCCTCGATTGCCTCGATGCCCGCAATCGCGCAATTCTCATCGAGATCGCCTCCGGGGGCGCCGGAGATGCCGATGGCGCCGACCAGCGAGCCGGCCGCCTCGATCATCACGCCGCCACCGATGATGGCGACATTGTCGAGATGGCGGATGCCGGCCTGGGGGTTGCCGGCGGCGGTCAACTCCAGCATTTCGCTGGTGTTGGTGCGAAAACTGGCTGCCGTCCAGGCCTTGCGGCGAGCAGTTTCCGGGGTATGTGCGCCGGCGTAACGGTCGCGAATCAACACCTGCAGCACGCCCATCCTGTCGACCACGGCAACGGCGACCTGGTATCCGGCAGCCCGGCAGTTTTCGAGCGCCGCGGTGGCCGCCTTGAGTGCGGTGTTGGGGGTCAGCGACTGTGTCGCGAACAATGCTTCTTCCTGGGCCGAGGCTCCGTGGCTCGAAAACATCAGCGCCAAAATGAAAGACAGGGTGCGAACTGGTTTCATTTTCATTCCTCGCAAAAAGTCCATGATCGCCGCTCAGCGACGCTCACACAATATCCCCTATGGAATGCCGGTATACCGGCAAAATAGCCGGCGGACGATATTCGTCCACTCGAGAGGCGGCAGGATACGTATCATCGACGCTGGAAGCAGGATCGTGTCGGAGGGTTAACCGTACTTTGCGCAAGGGTGTCAATTTTGCCGCAGGCACACACAGATAGCCGATGAGGGGGTCCTGTGACTAACGGGCCTGCAATAAAACCGGCCAGGCGCGCGGCGCCGCCAGAGCGGACCCTGTGCGAGATCTCGTCCGCACCGAAAGCATATATACATGCATGCGGGTTTCCACTATTTTGTCGCGATGATTTTCCGCAACCGCCTCTTGCTCACTGTCTTCATCACCCTGATCGTACCGGTCGCTCATGCGGACTTCAGCGGTAAGGTGGTGGCGGTAACCGACGGTGATACCGTTAGGGTCCTCGATGCCAACAGGGTGGAACACAAAGTCCGGCTGCTGGGTATTGATGCGCCAGAGAAATCCCAGCCTTTCGGTAATGCTTCGCGCAAACACCTGGCATCCCTGGTGGCCGGAAAAGAGATCTTTGTCGAATCTGCCAAGAGTGATCGCTATGGGCGGTTACTCGGCAAAATCTGGGTAGAGCCCGGTGATTGCCCGGGCTGCGGCAAGACGCTCGATGTCAATCTTGCGCAAATCCTTGCGGGGATGGCCTGGTGGTACCAGAGCTATGCCAGCGACCAGTCCGCCGCAGATCGGGAACGCTATAAAACTGCCGTGAACGAAGCCAGGGAAAGAAAACTCGGGCTCTGGAATGAGGCAAATGCTGTTCCGCCCTGGGCGTGGCGCAGGGGTCAGCGTGCGCCAGTGCCGGATGCGGTGACGACAAACTTTCAGTGCGGGACGAAGCGCTACTGCCGGGAAATGACTTCCTGTGAAGAGGCGAAATTCCATCTGCGAAACTGTGGTCGATCGTCGTTGGACGGTGACCGGGATGGCGTGCCCTGCGAGTCGATCTGCAGGTAGAGCGGATAATCGATGCCGACGTATAAGTAGTGATAGGTGGTGGGACAGACGCTATTTCAGCGAAAGCGGGGCGTCGAAAGTTTGTGCACCCCGGTAGTGTATCTGCAAAGGATGAAAGCATATTTCTCTCAGTGGTGCGAAGGCGGCCGCGCTGGTGCAATCGGCTGCGCATGCGCCTGGCGGAGCGCCCAGGCCTTGAGGCGACGGATTTTCATGGTAACTTGTGCGTTCAGGTCACCGGACTGACTATCATATGCGAGGAAAAATCATGAACCGATTCAACACACGCCTGATCCTGAGCCTGGCAATCACACTGCTGTTGCTTTACGGCGCGCGCGCGGCAATTGCCGACGAAGTAGTCCACAAGCTGGTCATCCAGGTCAGCACCGGGGACCCGGCTACGCAAAGCATGGCGCTGAACAACGCGGTCAACGTGCAAAAGGAACTGGGGCTGGATAACGTCATTATCGAAATCGTCGCTTACGGTCCCGGACTGTCCCTGCTGACGCCGAATAACGAGTTATCGCAACGGGTTCCCAGCCTTGCAATGCAGAATATGACGTTCAGCGCCTGCGGCAATACCATGCACAGCATAGAAGAAAAGACCGGCAAGCCGGTAACCCTTGTCGAGGGCGTGCAAATCGTGAAAGCCGGCGTCGTGCGCATCATGGAGTTGCAGGAGCAGGGCTACAGCTACGTCCGCCCTTAGACTCGGCGGATCAGTGGCTACCTGCAGCGGTGGGAATTCGATGCGCCTGCCGCAGCGAGCGCTCCTCGACAGATGTGACGCTTAGGGTCAGGCCACCAATGCGAAGCCTGCCAGGCGCGGTGCTGATAGTCGTTACGGTCGCCCCGGCGTGGCTCAGGCTTCGCGATCCATTTGCCAGACGCACTTGGAGGCGCTGCTTAACAGCGGAACCGGTTCGAGCTTTGCACGGCGGGTTTCGGCGCGCCTGAAGATCGAGACGGTGATGAACACGCCGGCGATGATCAGCACATGGCTGAGCCAGACGTAGCTGAAGTAATAGATCGACAGGAAAGACAGTGAAAATATCATGCTCCACATCCATGCCAGGACCTGCATCAGGTAGTGCCGGGAGGCCAGATCCATGTGCTTCAAAGGGTTGAGGCGGTTATCCATCACGGCTTTCCAGGTTAGAGTGATCTGCTGATTCATAACGGTATCCTTCAATGATTTATCGTAAATACGATCTTTTGTCTAATTTAGATCATAATTAAATTAGACAATTAATAAACAATATTTGAATTTAAGTCTATAGCTCGCCGATGTGGCGCAAACACCAGTCTGCCCGCGACAGCGTTGCCTGTTGGTTTTCGGGGCTTTGCCGATCCCAGTTTCGATAGACCATACCGATGCGCGGGTTGGCGGCGAAGCGCTCCCGGTGTCGCAGCATGAATCCCCAGTAAAGGCTGTTGAACGGGCAGGACGAATCCGTTGTCTTCTCCCTGACGTCGTAGTGGCAGTGGCTGCAGTAATCGCTCATCTTGTTGATGTAGTTGCCGCTGGCGGCATAGGGCTTGGAGGCGATCATGCCGCCGTCGGCGAACTGGCTCATGCCGCGGGTATTCGGCATTTCCACCCATTCGATCGCATCGATATAAACACCGAGATACCAGTCATCGACCTGCGCCGGGTCGATGCCGCTGAGCAGGCAGAAATTGCCGGTGATCATCAGCCGCTGAATGTGGTGTGCATAGGCGTAGTCGAGCGACTGGCCGAGCGCCTGCTGCATGCATTTCATGCGGGTCGCTCCGTCCCAGAAATATTCGGGCAGGCCGCGCGTTGCCCCGAGTACATTGAGTTCGGCGTAGGCCGGCATATTGACCCAGTAGACCGCGCGCATGTACTCGCGCCAGCCGGCTATCTGGCGCACGAAACCTTCGACCTGGGCGATCGAGATGCGATTATCGCCGTTTTCGAAGGATTCCAGCGCCGCGTCGATGACTTCACTCGGGTGCAGTATCTTGCAATTGAGCGCAAAAGACAGGCGCGAATGGTAAAGGCTCCAGCGGTGTTCGTGCTGGCAGGTCATGGCGTCCTGAAAGCGGCCAAATCGCGGCAGGCAGTTGGCGCAAAAAAAGGCCAGCAGTTCAAGCGCCTGTGCACGGTTTACCGGCCATGGAATCGATGTGGGGCGCTTGCCGAAATGAGCGACAGCGTGGCGGTCGATGCGCTGCAGGATCGACTCGACGTCGTTATCGAAGACCAGCGGCTGCGGAATGTCGGCTAAATCCGCCGGTTTCAGCTTTTCGCGATTTTCGCTGTCGTAGTTCCATTTGCCGCCGCGCGGTTGCGCGCCGTCCATCAGCAGGTCCAGGCGCTTGCGCATCTTGCGATAAAACGATTCCATGCGGTGCGGCCTGCCGGGGGTAAAGTGGCGCTCGAATTCGGCTTCGGGCAGCAGGAAGTGTTCGCTGTCGAATTCGTGCACCGTTACCGATTCCGGCAAGCCCGGGTTGCGTAATTGCTGGCGTAAACGGTATTCGTCCGGAGACTGGTATTCGAAGCGCGATACACCGTGTTGTCGGCAAAGCGATTCGATCAGGTCGGGCAGGGTGTCAAAGCTGATCGTGTCGTCTAGCGTCAGGTAAGCAACGTGATGTCCGGCGGCGTCGATGCTTGCGGCGAACGCCTCCATCGCGGCAAAGAAGGCGCATAGCTTCTGAGCATGATGGCGGACATAGGTTGCCTCCTGGTGCAGCTCGGCGACCAGGTAAAGGACGCCGGAATCCTGTTGTTCGAACCAGCTGTGTCGCAGGTTCAGCTGGTCGCCGAGGACCAGTCGAAGCGTATGGAAACGATCGCCGTCGTCAATTGGTTTCATCGTTAGTCCCGGGTTGAATACGAATGATGCACCAGTGCGGGGGGTGGCGACAAGTCGCCGAGGTCCGGGCCTGGGATGCGCTTCGCCGGGTCAGGCGCTCGCAAGCGATGGCGAGCAAATGCCGCAACTTAGGAATGCGTCCTCCGCCGGTAGCGGGTGGTAACAGCCGGATGCGGCTGGTCGTTCCGAGCGGTTAGCGGGTACCGGCGGAGACGCCTGGCTTAGCGATCGGGGCGTGTGCTTTCGAAGCGCTCTCTCGCATAGTAACTTTGCGATCTTAGCGGTACCCTGGCGGGCTCGCGGCTCACGACTCGGTAAATCACGTAACCAATCGCGGCGATGATGGCGATGCGCGCAAGCACGTAGCCGGTGGCGATCGTTGCAATGTCGGTTTCCATTCTGATTCCTCTTCTTGATTTGAAAGCAAAGTTAGAAAAGCAGGCTCGCGGGATGGATACTATCCGGCGCGTTTCACCCAGGCGCTGCACCATCCTGCGCTGGCAACCTGCTTGCCGGGAAAGATCGCGCAGGGCCCCCAGTCGGCATCGGCTGAGCCGGTGTAAAGCTGGCAGTTGGCGCATATGCTCTCTGGCTTCGGCGACTGGTGGACGTAGGAAAGGGCTTTGGCTTGCGCATCGTTCGGGTCGACTTTGGGGGCGTCGGCGGCATCCGCTGAGCGGCTTACCAGGTTGAGCAATGGGGCCGAAACCAGGGCCGTGGCGGTTGCTCCGAGCAGCTGTCTACGAGTGATTTTCTTCATTACGAGCTCCATTTTGACTTGATATGTACAGCTCTATACGTGGATGGTCTAAATAAAGTTTAATATATATGCAGAAATAAGATTGATAGTCTCCAAATATAAGAAATTGTCTATGTAATTGCTTTACATATCTTTCAGATTTTGCCCGGTGCCCGGAAAGACGACCCTGCTGACCGGGGCACGGTTCAGCAGTAGAAGCGATGACCGGCACAACCAGCGCCTGCTCGATCCGGGCGGCGGATTCAGGTCTCCGATCAGGGATCCGGGAGGGTCGATAGATTCTCCAGTTCGACGACACGCGCGAGCGCGCGCTCCATCATGCTGCGCGCGCGCGAGGTGGTGTTGTGCAAATAGCTGTGCAAGGCCGCGTCGTCGCTATTGCGGCTCTCGCATTCGGCGCTGTACATCTCGAAGCGCACCAGGCTGGTGATGAGTTGCGCGAGGTGCATCGGGCATTCGCAGGCAATTGCAGGGCTTTGCGCCGCGAGGTGGGCGAGTTCACGGTCACTGTACTGCCTCGAGGGGATGATGCCGACCGGGTTTTCGAGTGAGTCTTCGCGCGCAGTGACATATCCGAAACGCCAGGCGACAACGGCCTCCAGCGCGGCGATATCCAGCGGAGAACGTAGCGCAGTGATGCGATCGCTCTGTAAGCGCTGCAACGCGGAGCGCGACGCATAGTCATACACCAGGATCAGAAGCCGCGCGTTCAGCCGGTTAGCGAGCCGGGTCGCCTCGACCGCTGATTCCGGATGCAGGCTGGGCCACTCGACCACGGCAATGTCGAGGCGGCTTGCCTGCCGTTGGGTGCCAGAGGCGGAGACCTCGTCAAAGTGGCCAAGCAGTTGAAAGATTTCACTCGACTCGCAGGCTTCACGGGTCGCGATCAGCGTCTCACCGAATAGAGCCAGGCTCGGTTTAGCCGCCGGCTGGCGCGGCTGCATGGTGGCGGTGGATTGCTGCAGGCGTTGCTCCAGCTGGTTGTTGTCGAGTTCCGCAATCGTGCCGATAGCCTGGCCGCGATCGACCAGCGCTTTCAGTAAGGAGAGCCGCCTGATGTCGCTCTCGCGGTAAAGGCGGCGTTGGCTTTCGCTGCGCGCGGGATCGACCACGCCGTAGCGTTTCTCCCAGACGCGCAGCACGTGCTGGCTAAGCCCGGTCAACCGGCAGGCGGCGCCGATTCGATACTGCGGTTCATCGTCTGCGGCGGATTTTTGCAGCTCGGTCATGGGCGGTTCAGTCTCCGTTTGAGGCGGCCTGTCTAATATTTTTCAGGCCTGCAGGTTATCAGATGAGCATTGAAATATATTTTGTCGAGGAAAGCCTAACGGAAACACGATGTTTTGTGAATGACGCCGGGACCCGTGTGAAAGCGCTCGCTACCGCGACCAACGGAGCTGGATGGGCAGCTCAAAGAACCTTGAAGAACTGGTATGGATAGTCTCCGCGGTGATCACGAGTGGTCAGCTTGTCAAATCCCCGGGCGCTAAAAAACGATACCGCCTCGGGCCTGGCTTTGACCAGCAGTATCCTGGCGCCCCCGGAGCGCGCCAGGGTCTCGATGTTTTCGACCAGGCGCGTGCCGACACCGGTGCGATGCAGATTGGGCGCCACGTATATCCCGTGCAACAGCGAGGTCGGCAGCCCGTCGAAAGCGTCGCTCGCGTAAGCGGGCTCGACGGCGGCGACGCCGAGGATCTCATCGTCGCCGCAATGGGCGACGACGATTTGCATCTCCTGAAGGTCGTCCTCCTGGTATCGATACAGTGGCAGACTGATCCGTTTTACCCGCTCGGCCAGGCGCCAGGTCGCGATTGCGGCTGCTATCAGGTTATTGATGCTGTCCAGGTCAGACGGAGCGGCTTCGCGTAACCTTATCGTGTCGCGAATGTACGCGGGATCGGTTTTCCTGGCAGGCACGGGATCTGTCGTTTGAGTGGTAGATGATGTCGGTTTCATCTTGAGCGTTGCCAGTCGTCAGTGAAGAGGCGGCCCGGGTGAATTCAACCGGCCCCGTTGCGCCTGCGCAGCCAGAGCTCGTAAAACCAGTGACTGACAGGGCTTATCAGCGGCCAGTCGAGTATGCGCCACAGATGGCGGAAAGGGGTGTGCTGCCAGGCCCGGATGTTTGCGCGCAATCCGGTAATCCATTCGCCTTCAGCGGTTTTCAGATGTAGCCGCGATAGCAGCAGTTCCCTGTCAGGCGCGGCCTCATCGTCGCCAAGCTCATGTATGTTCCTGACGATCAGCTCGTCGTGGGTATATTTTTCGAGCTTGCCGATTTCCGCGCTGCACAGCGGGCAGGCGCCGTCGTAGTAAAGCGTGTCTTTGTCCATGCTGATTTATCCGTTCTCCGTGCGCCGGGTATTGAAGAAAGAGAAGCTGGTAGTAAAAGGCCGGAACAATTCCAGCAGTTTCGGTTTTTGCAGAATTACCTGATGGGTACGCGAGGTTGCCTGTGTCGGATCACCATGAGTTATCAAGATAATGATCGGTCGAGTGGAAAGTACCGTGGTATCCGGACACGAACTTTTTCGGGATTCTACGCAGCGTGTCGGCTATCGGTTAACTTCCCGGAGAAGATAAATTAGCGTATTGATAGCCTGTGTCCCTGGGCGGCTTGTGCAATGGCTTTGGGTCAGACAGGCTCTCGCAAAGGCGTCGCAAGCGGGAAACGCGGAATGTTCAGGGTTTCTTCTTCTTCAGGCTTTCGACCTGTGCGATCAGGGTATCAACCGTGCCCTTGAGTAGCTCGAGTTCGGTCAGGTCGAGGTCATCCAGCTGTTCGAGGTTGTATTCGATGGTGTCGATAATTTGCTTGTGAGGGCGCTGCAGGGGCCTCATGAAATAAGTCGTGACCGTGGCGACGATAGTGCCGAAGAATAACACCGAGCCGATTACAATCCACAAACCGCCGACCAGCCGCGCCATGCCGGATATCGGCGTATCGGCGATGCCGGCGGTCGAAAAAGCCGCGATCCCCCAGTAAAGCGCCTTGTCGTAGGTATCGATGCTGCTGGTTTCGATGCCCCGCTCCGCCAGGTACAGGGCGGCCGAGAATATCATCCACAGAATCACCAGCAGAAGCACCATCCTGGTGAACGGCGTGTGCACCGAGATGTCGTTCAAAAAGCGCTGCATATGCATGCGTGTCGCTTTTTTTCGGCTGATTCGTGATTTGAGCAAAATGTGAAGACGACCGGTTAAAAGGCCTGTTATTTTGCTGCCTGCATGCCCTGGGAGTCATTGATATGGATCACCTAAAGCTCGATAACGCGCTAAGCTGTTAGTGGTGTTTTTGGTGATCGCGACCAGTTCGGTTTTGAGCGGAATCCTTTGACGCGCTAATTGAAATTGATTGAGGACAATGAATTCTCATTTTAATAGTGTCGCGGGCAAAGGTGGCCTCTGATTACCGTCATTGTCCTGCTATGCTGTCGGCATCGTTAGCCAGACGTCGGCGTTCGCGGCGACTCGAGCGGCTGCGATCAGTTCCGCTGACAACGGCCGATAGCGGCATAACCGCGCAGGAGTAAAGGATGAAAATTTCGTTTCATGGCGCCGACCTGGGAGTTACCGGCTCCTGCCACCTGCTCGAATGCGCAGGTAAGCGCATTCTGGTGGACTGTGGCATGTACCAGGGTAGCCGCGAGATGGTCGAGGAGAATGCCGAGCCTTTCGGTTTCGATGCAGAGTCGATCGATATTCTGCTGCTGACGCACGCGCACCTGGATCATTGCGGGCGTCTGCCGCTGTTGGCGAAAAGAGGTTTTAGCGGGGAGGTGATCACGACCGCGGCCACGGTCGAACTGGCGCGCCTGGTGATGCTGGATGCCGCCGGGTTGCAGGAGGAGGAGGCGCGCTACCAACAGCGCCGGGAAAGACGCGGGCATGGCAAGCAGGGCAAACCTTATGAGCCGCTGTACACCACGCTGGATGCGCTCAACAGCCTCGAATATTTCGGCCGCAAGGCCAGGTACGATGTGCCCCTGGAGCTTGCCAAAGGAATCAGGGCGACCTTCCTCGACGCCGGTCATATTCTCGGTTCCGCCAGCATCCTGCTCGAGTTGCAGGAAGACGGCCGCTCGCATCGCCTGCTGTTTTCCGGAGATCTCGGCTATAGCGGGCGCGCGATACTGCGCGACCCGACCCCGCCGCCGAGCGCCGACACCGTCGTCATGGAAACTACTTACGGCGACCGTTTGCACAAGCGCCTGCAGCCGTCGATCGACGAACTCTACGAGGTGATAAACACCACCCTCGGGCGCGGCGGCAACGTCATCATCCCGAGCTTCGCACTGGAACGCGCCCAGGAGATACTTTATTGCCTGCGCGAAGGCGTGGAAAACGGCCGCCTGAAGCATTTCGCCAACGTGTTCCTGGATTCACCCATGGCGATTTCAGCAACGCGTATTTTTGCCCGTCATCCGGAGTGTTTCGACGCCGAGACCCGCGACCTGTCGCACAACGGCAGGGATCCGTTTGGCCTGCCGGGCCTGCATTTTACCCGTGAAACGGCTGAGTCCATGGCGATCAACCGGGTTCAGGGCGGCGCCATCATCATCGCCGGTTCCGGTATGTGCACCGGCGGACGCGTGCGCCATCACCTCAAGCATAACCTGTGGAACCGGCGCAACAGCGTCGTATTTGTCGGCTTCGCGGCGCAGGGTACGCTGGCGCGGCGCATCATCGACGGTGCCAAACAGGTTTCTATCTTCGGTGAAGAGATCGAGGTGCGCGCCGGTGTGCATACCATCGGCGGCTTTTCCGCGCACGCGGATCAGGCGGAGCTGCTGGCCTGGCACGCGCATACGGGTAATCCGAAAACGACTTTCCTGGTGCACGGAGAGGAGCAGAGCATGCGCGCCATGGCGGCAAAAATAAAATCCGGTCGCGTGGAAATGCCGGAATTGCACCAGACCTATGAAATCTAATGAAATGCCGCAGCTGAGAATCAACCGCTGACCGATGCCATGGAACCTCTAAAGCTACGCCGAGTTGCGATCGATACCTACCGCGAAAACGTCGCCTACATGCACCGCGACTGCGAGTTCTATCGCAGCGAGGGTTTCCAGGCGTTGAACAAGATCGAAATTCATACGACTAAAGATGGTGGACCCGTTGTCGCCGTGCTCAACGTCGTGGATGACGCAAGAATCACCGCGCCGGGAGAGCTCGGCCTGAGTGAACAGGTTTTCGAACAATTGAACACCGCCGAAGGCGCGCCGGTTTACGTCAATCATGCGAACCCGCCGGAATCGCTGACGTTCGTGCGCAACAAGATATCGGGCGACAAGCTCGAGCGCGAAGACATTTTCGCGATCACCCGGGATATCGCCTCCAACCGTTATTCGAAAATCGAAATCACCGCGTTCCTGGTGGCCTGCTCCGAGACCGGCCTGGAACGCGAAGAGGTGTTGTTTCTGACCCAGGCCATGGTGGCAACGGGGGAGCGGCTGGACTGGGGTGAGCCGCTGGTGGTCGATAAGCACTGTATCGGCGGAATCCCCGGCAATCGCACCAGTCTGCTGATTACGCCGATTGTCGCCGCGCACGGATTGCTGATGCCGAAGACCTCGAGCCGGGCAATTACCTCGCCGGCGGGATCGGCGGATACGATGGAAGTTTTTGCCCGGGTAGAACTCGAAATAGAGCGCCTGCGCGAAATCGTCAGGCTGGAACGCGCTTGCCTCGCCTGGGGCGGCACCGCGCGGCTCGCGCCGGTCGACGACATCCTGATCGCGGTGGAGCGGCCGCTGAAAATTGATTCGCCCGGGCAGATGGTCGCCTCGATCCTGGCGAAAAAGCTGGCGGCCGGCGCCACTCACCTGCTGATCGATATACCCATGGGGCCCAGCGCAAAGGTACGCAAACGTTCGGAGGCGATGGGATTGCGCAAAATGTTCGAATACGCGGGCGACCGGCTCGGGCTGCATCTCGAGGTCATGATCACCGATGGCAGGCAACCGGTCGGCAGGGGTATCGGGCCGGTGCTCGAAGCCAGGGATGTGCTGCAGGTCCTCGAAAACGACCCGCTGGCGCCGAGGGACCTGCGCGAGAAGGCGTTACAGCTCGCCGGCAGGATACTGGAATTCGATCCCGACGTGCGCGGCGGCCAGGGATACATGCTGGCACGCGATATCGTCGACTCGGGGCGGGCCCTGGACAAGTTCAACCGCATTATCGAGGCGCAGGGCAGGAATCCGCTTACCCCGCCCATCGGGCGGCTCAAACAGGATATCGTCGCCAGCACGAGCGGCACCGTCGTCGGCATCGATAATTTGCAGGTGGCGCGCATCGCGCGGCTGGCCGGCGCGCCGATGGACCAGGGCGCGGGTATCGATCTGTATAAAAAGATCGGCGACAAGGTCCGCGAAACCGAACCGCTTTACAGCATCTACTCTGAATTCAATGCGGATTTCGAATTCGCGCGCCTGGCCGCCGGGCGCGACAACGGTTACCGCATCGACGGCGATGATTCCTGAAACCTGCATGCTCGGGTTTCCCGATTACCGGCTCCAGGCCAGCAAGCTGGCCGAAACCCTGCAGCTCGATTACCGGCAAATCGAGGTGCACCATTTTCCCGATGGTGAAAGCAAATTGAAATTGCCCGCGAGCTTGCCCCGGCAGCTGGTGATTTGCCAGACGCTCGACCGGCCGAACCGGAAACTGGTGGAATTGCTGCTCGCCGCCGGCGCCGCCAGGGAACTCGGGGTGGAGCGCCTGGTACTGGTCGCGCCGTATCTCTGCTACATGCGCCAGGACAAGGCGTTTCGGCCAGGGGAGGCGATCAGTCAGCAAATCGTCGGCGCTTTTCTGGCGCAGCATTTCGATGCCGTGATTACCGTCGATGCACATCTGCACCGGATCGACCGGCTGTCGCAGGCGATTCCCCTGCCGCTTGCGTTAAACCTGAGCGCGGCCGAGACGATGGGACGGTTTCTGCGCGGCAAATATGAGAATCCACTGTTGCTCGGTCCTGACGCCGAGTCGGAGCAATGGGTTGCGTCGATTGCCGCGCTAGGGCCATTCGATTACCGCATTGCGCAGAAGCTGCGTAGTGGTGACCGGGAAGTCGAGATCAACCTTCCGGATGGCGACTACGGGGGACGCGATATCGTGCTGGTCGATGACGTGGCCAGCACCGGCAAAACCCTGGAACGGGCCGCACTGCAACTGCAACGCCGCAAGGTCCGCAGTATCGACGTGCTGGTCACCCATGCGCTGTTCGTCGAAGACGCCTGCGAGCGCCTCGCACAGGCCGGAGTCGATAACATCTGGAGTTGCGACAGTATTCCCCACCCCAGCAACTGTCTGTCACTCGCTCCGGTGCTGGCGGCAGGCTTGCGCGAGGCTATCGGCGGCCGGGTTTGACGCCGCGCTCGGCCGTGTTTCCAGTCGACGCGCGTTGATATGAGTCAATAGTTAAGCGTGGCGATACTTTAGACTCGGTGATACATTAAAGTCCGGCGAGTTCCCTGGTAATCAAAGTGAATGTCGATTTCGAGCAACGGCGCAGCGGTTCGCCGTGGTGTAAAACGCGGGCCGCCCTGTCGATCGCATACCCGGTCGCTGGAGCGCCGGCCCGGGTTGACTGCGGCTGCCCTGCTGGATCTATCGAGGCCGGGCAATGGTGATGCAAAGCAAAACCTTCGTTAGTATCTGGTACGTGCTGCTGATGGTGTTAGTCATGTACTACCTGCAGAGTTACGTGCTCGAATCGGCTCGCCCGCAGTCCGTCTCCTATAGCGAAATGATGCACCTGCTCGAGACCGGCCAGATCGCCTCGATCGAGGTCGATGAGCAATACATTCGCGGCAAGTTGAAATCGAGCACGGGGAAGAGCAGCCCGTATGTCATCACCGCGCGCATGGACATGGAGCTCGCGAATTTACTGTCGAAATACGATGTCGAATACAAGGGCATCATTCAATCGCGCCTGCTTGCCACGGTGCTGTCGTGGATCATGCCGATGGCGCTTTTCATCGGCGTCTGGTACCTGCTGATGCGACGCATCGGCGCGGGACAGGGCGGGATCGGCGGACTGACCACGATCGGCAAGAGCAATGCCAAGGTCTACGTCGAGACCGATACCCAGGTCACCTTTGCCGACGTGGCCGGGGTCGACGAGGCCAAGCTCGAGCTGCAGGAAGTCGTCAGCTTTCTGAAACAACCCGAACAATACGGTCGTCTCGGCGCGCACGTGCCGAGGGGCATCCTGCTGCTGGGCCCGCCGGGCACCGGCAAGACGCTGCTGGCGCGCGCGGTGGCAGGTGAGGCGCGCGTACCGTTCTTCTCGATCAATGGTTCCGAGTTCGTGGAACTGTTTGTCGGCGTCGGCGCCGCGCGGGTTCGCGACCTGTTCGAGCAGGCGCGCAAGCAGGCTCCCTGTATCATTTTTATCGACGAACTCGATGCCGTGGGGCGCGCCCGCGGCATCAATCCCTACGGCGGTGGCCACGACGAAAAGGAACAAACGCTCAACCAGTTGCTGAGCGAGCTCGACGGTTTTGCCCCGGGACAACAGGTGGTGCTGCTGGCGGCGACCAACCGGCCCGAGATACTCGACCCCGCCCTGCTGCGCCCGGGCCGCTTCGATCGCCAGATCCTGGTCGACCGGCCGGACAAGACCGGGCGCGCGGCCATACTCCAGGTCCACTTGAAGAAGGTGAAGATCGGCGGGGATTTCAAGGTCGACGAGATCGCCGCGCTGACGCCCGGGTTTACCGGCGCCGATCTCGCCAACCTGGTCAACGAGGCCGCCGTGCTGGCGACCCGCAGGGGCGCCGACGAGGTCACGCTCGAAGATTTCACCAACGCGGTCGAGCGCATCGTCGCCGGGCTGGAAAAACGCAATCGCTTGCTCAACCCGCGCGAACGCGAAGTGGTCGCCTACCACGAGATGGGGCACGCGCTGGTCGCGATGTCATTGCCGGGTACCGACGTGGTGCACAAGGTGTCGATTATTCCGCGCGGAGTCGGTGCGCTGGGTTACACGATTCAGCGGCCTACCGAGGACCGCTTCCTGATGACGCGCGAAGAGCTGGAGAACAAGATGGCGGTGTTGCTCGGCGGGCGGGCGTCGGAAGTGCTGGAATTCAACGAGCTTTCCACCGGCGCCGCCGATGACCTGGCCAAGGCTACCGACATTGCGCGCAGCATGGTGATGCGCTACGGCATGGACGCGAAACTCGGTCTGGTCTCCTACGAACAACCGCAGTACCATTTTCTGCCCGGATTGACCGACGAACGCGCGGAGATCCGGCATTATAGCGAGACCACCGCGCGCGAAATCGACGAGGCGGTGCACGGCCTGGTCGGCGCAGCCTTCGACAAGGCGCGCGCGTTGCTGGCCCAGCGCCGCGAGCTGCTGACCCGCTGCGCGCAGCAGCTGCTCGAGGAAGAGACCCTGTCGCGCGAAGCCCTGATCGAGCTGGTCGGGCAGGATCAGGTCGAGCCGCTGCCGCAGATCAGGGCGAAGTGAGCCCGGGCACCCGCGATGCACTGGTTTGACCGGATCGGGCTGTTAACCACCATAGCGAGAGGGGTCGCGCGATGAACAGCGGGACCGTCGTTGCGGTGCGTGGCAGTATCGTGGACCTGCGCTTCGACGCGCGCCTGCCCGCCATCTACTCGGTGCTGAAGACGGGCGCCGAGCGCGAGGTTAGCGTCGAGGTGCTTGCGCAAATCGATGCGCGCCACGTGCGCGGCATCGCGCTGAATTCCACCCAGGGTCTCGCGCGCGGCATGCCGGCCGAGGACAGCGGCCATTCGCTCGAAATCCCGGTCGGCAAGGCGGTTCTGTCGCGCATGCTGGATGTTTTCGGCAATCCCATCGATCGCAAGGGCGAAATGTCGGATGTACAGTGGCGTTCGCTATACCAGACCCCGCCGACACTGCGGCAGCGTTCCACCAGCTCCGAGGTTTTCGTCACCGGAATCAAGGCCATCGACGTGCTCATGCCGCTGGAACGTGGCGGCAAGGCGGGCCTGTTCGGCGGCGCCGGCGTCGGCAAAACCGTGCTGTTGACCGAGATGATTCACAACATGATCGGGCATCATCGGGGTGTCAGTGTTTTCTGCGGCATCGGCGAGCGCTGTCGCGAGGGAGAGGAACTCTATCGCGAGATGGAAGCGGCCGGGGTGTTACCGAACATGGTGATGATTTTCAGCCAGATGAACGAACTGCCGGGCAGTCGCTTCCGAGTGGGTCATGCGGCATTGACGCTGGCGGAGTATTTTCGTGACGACGAACATCGCGACGTGTTACTGCTGATCGACAATATTTTTCGCTTTATCCAGGCCGGGTCCGAAGTTTCCGGGCTGATGGGGCAGATGCCCTCGCGCCTGGGTTACCAGCCGACCATGGGCAGCGAGCTGTCCGCTTTCGAGGAGCGCATCGCCAACACCGAGGCCGGCGCGATCACTTCGCTGCAGGCGGTTTACGTGCCCGCCGACGATTTTACCGATCCCGCCGCCGTGCATACCTTCTCGCATCTTTCGGCGTCGGTAGTGCTGTCGCGCAAACGCGCCAGCGAAGGCCTGTATCCGGCGATCGATCCGTTGCTGTCGAATTCCAAGATGGCGACGCCGGGTATCGTCGGCGAGCGCCATTACAGCCTGGCGCAGGAAATTCGCAAGACGCTGGCGCTATACGCCGAGCTCAAGGACATCATCGCGATGCTGGGGCTCGAGCAGCTGTCGTCGCAGGATCGCAAGGTGGTCGCGCGCGCGCGTCGCCTCGAACGTTTTCTTACCCAGCCCTTCTTTACCACCGAGCAATTCAGCGGAATCGCCGGCAAGCTGGTCAGCCTCGAAGACGCGCTGGACGGTTGCGAGCGCATCCTCGCCGATGAATTCGAGGATTACCCGGAACGCGCGCTATACATGATCGGTGCTATCGACGAAGCGCAGGCGAAGCTGCAAACGGACAGGAAAACGCGTGCTGCACCGGCCGCCAGCAAGGCCGCGAATGGCAGAGAGGTGGCTGCAGTCGATGGATCTTAAGATACTGCTGCCGGCGCGAGTGTTCGCCGAAGAGTCGGGCGTGTCGCGTATCGTCGTCGAGACCGATCACGGTTCGTTCGGCATATTGCCGCGCCGGCTCGACTGCGTGGCGGTGCTGCGCGCGGGTATCCTGATCTATGAAAACGAGGTCGACGGCGAGGTTTATGTGGCGGTCGACGAAGGCATATTGATCAAGACCGGCGCGCAGGTGCAGGTGTCGGTGCGCGACGCGATCGCGGGGAGAGAGCTCGGCCAGCTGCGCTCGGCGGTGCAGCAGAAATTCCTCGGCCTGAACGAACAGGAGCGCAACCTGCGAATGGTCCTCGGCAAGATGGAAAGCGGCCTGATCAGGCGCCTGGTCGCGCTTGAAAATGAGTGAAGATTCCGAACAGGAATCAGTACCGCCGGAATCGCGGCTCGGCCGTGAGGTGGGCGCGCAGGCGGAGCGTAAGCTGAAGGCGCGGCGCCAGGTCACGCCGGGAATCTGGTTCGGGCTTGGCATGATGGGCCTTGTTGGCTGGTCGGTCGCGATCCCGACGCTGATCGGGGCCGTGCTCGGGCTCTGGCTCGACCGGCGCTACCCGGGAGGACTTCGGCCATATCGCCGTCAGTCAGCGCCACAACGCGCAGCACTTCGACGGCGCCCTGCTCGGGGACAAGCCCCTGTCGATGGCTGACTACCTCGCGGCGCGCCCGATAAGCTCGCCCCTGCACCTTTTCGACTGCGTAATGCCCTGCGCCGGCGGCGAGGGCTTCCTGGTGATGAACGTGGCCAGGGCGCAGTCCCTGGGACTACCCTATGTCACCGTACTGGCGGCGG
>Ga0209536_100000372_pt1 | contig 71711 bp, 81 predicted proteins | sample DeeMarSeWOR28_12_FD_187461 | JGI IMG/M metagenome (GOLD analysis project Ga0209536, IMG submission 187461) | Marine sediment microbial communities from White Oak River estuary, North Carolina - WOR-2-8_12 (SPAdes) (version 2) | ecosystem: Environmental > Aquatic > Marine > Intertidal zone >...
AAGCTCGTTGACGAGGACTACGGCGTCTCCGAGGTCGAGGTCATCATCGACTCCGGCACGCTCTGGTCCATCGATTCCAAATTGTCTGAGCAAGAGCGCCACGAACGCAACGCGCAGAGCCTGATGGGGCGTCGCGTACTGGGCACGATCAGGAGACTGAAATGACTGTGAAAGAACTGCTCGAACGGTTGCAGTGCTGCAACCCCGACTCAGAGGTGATCATCTCGATCCGCCAGAACGAACAGGGCAACGCCATGTTCGGCACCTCGTGCGGACTGTCCGATGTTTTCACCGTTCCCAACCAGCACCCCGTGCTGATCACCGACGCGACCATGGAGGATCTGCGATGAACACCACCATCTTCACCGTCACCGGGCGCGGCCAGTTCCCAACCGACATGCTGCGCTACGACCAGTGCTACCCGTTTGGGCCTGACGATGCGGTCAACCTGTATCTCGCCCCCTGCGACGATGGCCTGCACTACGTCAACGACGCGCAGGCAGCGGGCCGCTCGACCACCCGGCAAGTCACTCTGGTCCATGTCAGCGACCGCCGCCACTGGGCCCCGACCAAGGACCGCTGGGCCAGCTTCGGCTGGGTCGTGTGCCGCGTCAACGACGTGGACATCGACGGCGAGGCCAGCTGGTACCGGGCGGTCTACGGCGAGGCCGCGCACAACTTCCTCGACGAGTTCTGCTTCGAGGTCTGGCTCGGCACCGGCACCGGCTACGCGGAACGCAGCGTCGCCCGCGTCAAGGCCAGCAGCGCCGAAGAGGCTGATCGGGAACTGCGCAAGCTCTACGGCGACACGCTGGAGGACTGGACGCTCATCGACTGATGTCGAAACCCCGGGTCGCCCGGGGTCGTCGCGAGGGTGGCTCCCTCCGGCCTGATGAGACAAGCCACAACAGGAGAAACAACATGCCAAGAGTGCATCACGTGAAGAAAGCCCAGAAGGACAATTCTGTCGCGAAGAAGGGCGAGAGCTACTACTGGTGGAAGTTCCGCTACGGCGGCAAGCAGTACTCGAAGACCTATCCCCGGGCCAGCCAGCTGACCCAGTCGGACAAGCTGAGCCGCGTCTACAGCGCACAGGAGAGCGTTGAGGATTCCGGGCAGCCTCCGACCGACGCTCGGGCCTACGGCACGCCTGACGAGCTGGCAGCGGCCCTGCGCGAGGTCTACGACGTCTGGGAGAGCGCCATTCAGGAACTCAACGAGGTGGCCGACGAGTACGAGGAGTCCGCCGACAACAAGGAAGAGTACTTCCCGGGGACCGGCGACGAGATCCGCGAGAAGGCTGACGCCCTGCGCAGCAGTGCCGATGAGGCCGAGAGCCGGGCCGATGAGATCTCGCAGGCTGCCGACGAGCTGGACGGCTACGAGGACCAGTTCAAGGAAACCGATACTTCTTCGGGGCGAGTCGAGTGGAACGACGACTGGTACGACGAGGCGCAGATGCTCCTCGACAACCTGCCGTCCGAGCTGGAAGTGGAGGTGTACTGATGGAGGTCTACGTCCTGCTGGATCGCGACGACTCGTTCGAGTGGTCCATCGTCGGCGTGGTCAGTAGCGAGAAGTCTGCCAAGGACTGGGTGGCCTTCTGGCCTGATGTGCGCCAGTACGAGACTCACAAGGTGGAGTTCTTCATCGCGCTGGTCACCGGCCAGCACCCTGTAGAGGAGGACAGCTGATGCTGATCTACAAGATCTCTCGCGCTCGCAAGGAGCGGCGCAACATCGAGCATGCGGTGCCGGTCTGGACAGGCCGTCCGCTCAATCAACACCCGCGCTGGCAACGCTGGCACACCGATTTCCCGAACCACGATGGCGTCACCATTCAGAAGGGCGACCGGATCCACATCGAGCTGGATCAGGAAGACGTCCGCCGGATCATCGCGGCGACCACGGTCGGGGTCATGTCACAGCGCCTCACCAGCGAGGAAGCGAAAACCTTCATGGCCCTCGCTCGCAAGCTGTACGGCAGCGACTGAGTCAGGTATTATTTCACCACTCACTGGGAATACGGAGAACCCAATGGCAACACTGAAAGCAAACGGCTGGGAAGTCGCCCGCATGCACCGGCACGTCACGACCGTGCTGGGTGAGGCGCATCAGACGCTCAGCTTCCGCTCTAACGGCTGGATCCTCGAAAAGGTGGACACTACGTTCGCCGACACCGGGAACCTCGTGAAGGGCAACTGGAAGCGCCGCTGGCGCGTCAAGGGCGTGCGGGGCAAGGGCCCCGCGCTGCTCGATACAAAAATGCCGGAGTCAGATCCCCGGCGTCAGAAGGCAGCGGCCACCCTCAACAAGATCCGCAACGCCGCCAAGCGATGGATCGATTCGTCGATCGATGTCGCTGAGCGCGGCGGCAACGCCACCCAGTTCAGGGTGACCGGCGGTCTGATGAAGATCGAGGAGGATCGTAATGGCGCAGCCTGAACACGACTTCGTCTGGAATCCCAACGGCGGGCCGACTGGCGTCCTGACCCCTGTCTCTGCGCAGGGCGAAGAGTGGGCCATGAAGCACCTGCCGCAGGACGACCTGACACACCTCGGCGGACACATTCTCGATGCCCGCTATTTCGAGGATGTCGCCGAGGCGATCGCCGAGGCAGGCATGACGGTGGTGCGCGAATGAACTACCACTGCCCGCACTGCGACGCCCGCTTCAGCGACACCGAAGCCAACACGGTGGTCGTGCCCGACGACCGCGACCAGATGTACGACCGCCCGCTCAGCGGCACGCTTGAAGTGCTGTGCTGCCCCGAGTGCGGCCACATCGACATCGAGGAGGCGTGATGCTGGATCTCTTATACCGACTGAGCCGTTACCGCATGACGTGGTACGTCTCCGGCGTGATCGACACGCTGATCATTCTTTTCATCATCTGGATCATTCTGTAAGGGGACCGCGATGGATGTCACCAACATCGGCGAAGTTTTCCGCACCGTCTACAACGGGCAGATGAACTTCATGACGCCGTCACTGCAGAAGTACCGCAAGGCCGGGAACCTCCTCGTGGAGGTTTCCAGCGGCATCGGATTCTGCGAGGACACGATCTACGGCATCACCGTGCTGGAGGTCGCCCACCGAGCCAAGGTGGATCACAAGGACTGGGAGCTGCACAACGTGCATGGGCTGGGCTGGGTCGCCGTCAAGAAGCGCCACGACCTGTCCTGCTGCAAGGGCAGCATGCCGGAAGTGAATGAATACATCGATACGCACATCAAGGGGAAACTCAATGCCAACGAACAACACTGAACTGAAGAAGATCATGAGGGCCAACCCGGATCTCACCCGGGCGCAGGTCGCCCGCCTGACGCGCTGCAAGGACGTCAGCACGGTGGACCGCTGGCTCAGCCCCGCCACTCGTGGCGGCAAACCGAATCCCACGCATCGCAACATGCCGGACGTCCGACTGTTCGCGCTGCGTGTGGCACTGGGCTCGATGAAGGTCATCGAGCAAAGCAACGACAAGTAGGAGAACCACTACATGCAAACTCAGAAACTGACGAAAGACGCGGGACGCCTGTCCCTGACTGAACTGGCCGAAGAGCTGGAGCGCCAGCGCAAGGCCAAGGTGGACTTCACGGCGGACACCCGCCAGCTGGAGGTCATTCCCCACGAGACCACCGGGCTCGCCTTCACGGTGCCCGAGCCACTGCAGGAGAAGGTCGAGGCATCTGTCATGCCGATCAACACCCACGCCCTGCGGCAGATCGGCAGCACCCTCGGCATCCCGGCCCCGTTCGTGGACAAGCTGAAGGACCGGCACCCGGACATGCTGGCGTGGACCGTCAACCAGCTGTTCGAGCGCGAGCCCAAGGCCCGCATGGTGCGGACCCTCGATGGCGTTGCCCGGGCGTTCATGTCCGACAGCTACCGCCCGCTCGATAACTTCGATCTGGCCGAAGCGGTGCTGCCCGAGCTGATCAGGATGGAGGCCGACGTGTTCAGCTGCGCCATCACCCAGACGCGGATGTACATCAAGGCCATCATCCCCGGCGTCGTTCGCGAGGTGAAGGCAGACGGCGTGTTCTTCGGTGACGGCGGGCACAACACCATCCACGTGCTGAAACCGGGCTGCGTCATCGGCAACTCGGAAGTCGGCGCAGGCTCGCTGTTCTTCCAGCCCGGCATCCACGAGCGCCACTGCTCCAACCTCGCGGTGTTCTCCCGGGACGCCATGCGCAAGTTCCACGTGGGGCGCAAGCAGAACGGCGACGACGACATCTGGACGATCCTCTCCGAGGAGACGCGCCGGGTGCAGGACGCCGGGTTCTGGATGCAGGTCCGCGACATGGTCAAGGCCAGCTTCGAGGGCAAGCTGTTCGACAAGATGGTGCGCCAGTGCGAGGAGGCCATCAGCGGCGACAAGATCGAGGCCCCGATCGAGGCCATCAAGTTGCTGCCGGATACGTCTGTCACGCAGGCCGAGCAGGACGGCATCCTCAACACGCTGATCAAGGGCGGCGACCTGTCGCAGTTCGGCATGCAGGCTGCGGTCACGCGCTTCGCGCAGGACGTCGAGTCGCCGGATCGCCAGTTCGAGCTGGAACAGCTGGGCGGCAAGATCCTCGAACTGCCGCGCTCCCAGTGGACCCGGATCGCCAACGCGGGCGTCGATAGGGTGGCGGCATGAGCGAGCTGCAAGCCTTGATCGATGCGTCCAAGGTCGAGTCATTCACTGACCCGTCCAAGGCATCCGACACGGAGATGCTCGGGATCTTGGTAGCCCGCCACTGCGAGTGGACCGGGATCGAGATTCTGAAGGTCGCCGTAGAGGCGCTACAGGACGCCAACTTCCACACCATGGCCTGCGCCATTGAAGAGGGCATCGAGTCCATCGAGAACAACCCTCAGGACGACGCAAGCGTGGAAACCCGTCAGCTGCTGCAGTCCGCTCTGGACTCGCTGAAGTAACTCACCGGGGCCGGGTTCGCCCGGCCCCCTTTTCCGAAGGAGACAACAATGCCAACGCCAAGAGAACACGCCACCACCATGCTGGACCGGCTCATCGAGCTGGATCAGATCGTCAACGGCCACTGCTATGAGATGGGGCAGATCCTGTCCGCCATCGAACATGGCAAGCTGTGGGAGGTGCTGGAGTACCAGTCATTCGCGCATCTGGTGCAGGAAGAGCTGAGCTTCTCCGACCAGACCGCGTACAACTACATGCACCTGTACCGTGGGCTGCGCCGCCTGAAGTACACCAAGCTGGAGTCGCTGGCCCTGATCCGGCGCTTCGGTATGTGGCGCATGCTGCAGTACCTGCGCACGGCGAAGACCAAGGAGTCCACCCGGGCCATCACCAAGGCCATCCAGACGATCCGCGAGAACACCCGCACCGTGGCGTTCTCCCTGTCCAAGGATGAATACGCCGCCGTGATGGACCTGCTGCATGAGCTGGGACTGGAGCATGGGCCGTCTGGCCGGGCCACCAATCTCACCGAGACTTTCCTGCAGCTGGTGGATCTGGTGAAGGAGCGGGGCGTCAAGCAGGCCGCGTAGCGTTCAATGAACGCGGGCGTTCAACGCGATTGAACGCACAAACAGCAAGGGCCCCGCAACGGGGCCCTTTCTCACTGTGGAGAACCGCATGCAGGGGAGGAACCACCTCCATCTACAGCGGACTTCATCTTCTCATAGACACCGCTCGGCATTCAAGCTCTTCGACCTGTGTTCCTGTTCCCATTGATTAGCCAGCTCGAAGACATCGTAGCCCAGCTGATCGATCACCCATTGCAGATGGCGCATCTGCGTTCCAAAGCCACGCTCCCAGCGCAGCACGCCCATGCCGCCATCGATGCCGAAGAGACCGGTGTGATATTTCTCGTGCAGCGGGATTTGCAGGTATGGGTTTTGCTTCTGGGCGATACCCACGTGCCAGCCCGCCTCCTTGATGGACCCGCCATGGCAATGATGCAGCGTCACCGGCCTGAGCCGGGACACGCAGCATGGCAACTCACGTAGTTTCTTCTCCCAGCCAGTCACTGATATCGAGGCAGCCATGTCCGGGCTCTCCGTTGTCGATGTTCGGCAAGGGCAAGTAGACCACCGGTTCCTTGTCCCCGTTCTGTTTGCGGTCGTTACCGCCCCACTCCAGTCTAGCAATCGGCACTCTTCGACAGTCGATCAAATACAGCAGGTGCGGCTCCACCTCAAACTGGTAGATCATCCAAGCTGGGCAGCATATCTGGTTCCCCCAGTGCATCAGAGCAGCGTGCTTGGCGAGACCCAGCATCATCTCCGGGTACTTGCCACTGCCAGACTCGCTCTTCTCCCGGTACTTGAACTCGGCCACGCCCATGATTTCTTTCTCTCGGCGAAAGCACCAGTCGATCTCGTAAAGGAACGGGCTCAGGTTCTCTACCGTGTAGTTATGCCCGGTTCGCCGGGCCAACTCCTTCTCGATCGCACGAGCGGCTGCATTCTGTCTGGCGATATCCTTCTTGGATTCGTTGCGCGGTCTCCAGCTCATCAGAACGGCGTCTTGCCGCGATCGATCCACTCGGCGAATGGCTTGCGGATCTGCTCGTGGAACATCTCAGCCACGCCCTCGTCTTCATCCAGCTGACGGCGCGATTCGATGCCAAGCTCGTCGCGCATCCACTGGACCACGTCACTGGTCTCGGGCTCTTGCTGGCGCACCCAGTCGGAGAAATCCGGGTTCATGCACATCATCGCCGCTACCTGAGATAGCCTCTGAGGCCCCTTGCGAGGCCGCTGACGAGATTTTTCGGCCTCCTCGACCACGGCCCTTGCTTTCTGGTCGATCGCCTCGTCATCGTCGTCCAGCTCCACGAGACAGGCCATAAACGAATCCTTGCCGCGCTCAAATCCCTCGAAGATGTGCATGCCCTCGTCCGGCGGCTCACACCAGAACTCGACCGCGTGCCCGGAGGTCGAGCTGTCAGTCCAGTTCGCCAGCATCAGCTCCGAGTCCACGAACCGGCTGCCATTTACTTTGACCAGTCGCGCCTGAAACCGCGTCCCGGCATGACCCTTCCTGCGCTTGGTGAAGTACTTGAACGGGTTCGGCCCCTCCCGGCCACCGACCACCCTGAACTTGACCTTGTGGCCGTCCTTGTCGGACCACGTGGCAGCGGCGAGGATCAGCTCGCCCTTCCATGCGACGAGATTCTCGGTCATTGAACAGTCTCCTCTGGTTTCGCCGCTGCCCGAGCCGCTTTCAGCTCCTCCATATCGGGAGCCAAGCCCTCAAACATATCCCCCAGATCGTTGCCAGTGATTTCGCCCTTGGCATAACCGACCAACCCCGCAACCAATCCCCATAATTTCGCTTCATTCTCAGTCATTGCATATCCCCCCCTGTGATGTTGAACTCGGCCCTGAACTGCGGCCACATCCTGTGCCTGTGCCAGACGTCCAGAGGATCTTCCGCTATGCGGGCCGGGATGTAGACATTCACGGTGCAGTGCTTGTTGACGCGCTTGTACCGCTGAGCCAGCTCCATGGCGGCTGATGGCCCCACGAAGTTCGCGTCATGGTCGGCGAAAATGTGCAGGCCATTCAGCCCGTCCGGCAGCCGCATCTCGCGCATGCCGTTGGCCGAGATCCCACACCAGACCGGCAGGCCCTTGGTCGCTCCGCGCACGGCAAGCCCGGACTCAACCCCCTCGGCCACGCACAGGATCCTGTCATCGATCTCGCCCAGCCGGATCGCCGCCCCGGTGATCGTGCCGATCGGCGGCATGACCTTCTTCCAGCGTTCACCGTTCTGGAAATAGATACGGTGAAGACTCACTGGCTGCCCCTGTGCGTCCTGAATCAGAGAGACGACGCCGCAGTGCTTGCTGCCGGTCTTGGAATCCCACAGCTGGGTACTGCCACGCATGGTGGTCACCCCGTCCACGATGTGGGCAGGCAGGCGGCGGGATTCGAGGTAGGAATACAGCGCCTGCTGGGCCTTGGCCTTCTGCCAGACCGCGTTGAGATTACGCCGCTTGTCCTCTTCCGACTGCACCGGGTGAAAGGGCGTGCTGACATCGATAGTGCCGAGGATCTTGTCGATCTCCTTGGCGACGGTTTCGAACGGTTGATCCATCCACTTCATCGCTAACTCAAAACCGAATCCCGGGCCACAGTTGTTGCAGTAGTAGGATCCGCTGCCGTCCTTGTCGTCGAATCGAAAGCGGTCCTTGCCACCGCACAGCGGACAGGGGCCATGCTCGTTTCTCAGAAATTTCTGATCGAGACCGAGGCCGACCAGTATGCCCGGCCACTTACCCCGGGCCAGTTCCTTGGTTCGTTGCTTCATGGGTTCTCCTTCGTTCCATGCTCTTGGCATAGGCTATGTCGCAGTGGCGGACAAACCCCGCCACTTCCTTCGAGGGCGGCACCGCCCCCCAGTTGTCGTAGATTTCTTTCGCCGTGCTGTTCGGCCACACACCGAACTTCTTGCGATAGGTATTGGCGACCCAACCATCGGCTCGGTTGCGCTCGGCCCTGATGTATTGAAGCTGCGCGTACCAGTTCTGTTTCTCCTCCATGGTGAACGCTCGCTTCTTGGCGGTCTTCCTGCCCTTCAGCTCCATCAGGTCCGCGTGCCGGGTCTCCACCCAGCGGCCACGGCGCACCGGTTTGTAGCCGCATTCCGGGCACTCCGGCTGGCTGTCGTAAGTGTGACCGCATTCCTTGCAGGTAATGATGCGCTGCTCGTTAAGCCGCGCCTCGTGCTGCTTGTTGTCATTGAGCGCCTTGCCCTCGGTCAGATGCCAGTCGCGCTCGTCGGTCACGAAACCATGCTCATAGACGTTGCCGGAATGGTCGATCAGCTTGCAGTGGTCCTTGCCCTCGGCTGGACGCAGCGTGCGCCCGGCCATCTGCAGATACAGGCCGACGTTCTTGGTCGGTCGCGCCAGTATGTTGCAGCCCAGCTCAGGCTCGTCAAAACCTTCGGTCAGCACCATGCAGTTCGAGATCACCTGAATCTCTCCCCGACGCAGCTCATCGAGAATCTTGTCCCGCTCGCTCCTGTCGGTGTCGCCATCGATGTGCGCCGCCTTCACGCCGTGCCTGCGGAACTCCTCGGCGATGTGCATGGAGTGCTGAACGCCGGATGCGAAGATGATGGTCTTGTCGTTGGGCGCGATGCGGGCCCAGTTGGTGTAGATGTCACCGACCAGCGACCGCTTGTCGAGAGCTTCCTGCAGATCCTTCTCGGCGTAATCGCCCATGCGCACCTTGACGCCGGTCAGATCGGGGATCGTCGGGGCCCAGTAACGCACCGGCACGAGGTGGCCCATGTTGGTCAGCTCGGCCACGCTGGGGCAATGCACCATGTCGTGATAAAGGTGGCCCAGCCCTTTGCCATCGGAGCGCACCGGGGTCGCGGTCATACCGATGATCACTGCTTCCGGGTAAGCGTCCATCAGCTTGCGGTAGGTCGGTGCCAGCGAGCGGTGAGCCTCGTCGATGAAAATGATGTCGGCCTTCGGCAGCGGGATGCGGTTGGCGTTCATCGCCCGGACACGCAAGGTATCGATCGAAGCGACCTGCACCTCGTACTCGTACTGCAGGAACTCGCCCGCCATGATGATGCCGTGGTCGCAGCCGAATTCATGCAGCTTGTTGCCGCACTGGTGGACCAGCTCACGACGGTGAGCAAGGAACAGGATCCGGCTGCCCTTGTCTGCCGCTCGCTCGATCACGTGTGCCCCGATGACAGTCTTGCCCGATCCAGTCGGGGCGACCAGCAGCAGGCGTCGATGCCCGGCGGCGACCGATTGCCTCAGTTCAGAAACGGCGGTGCGCTGATAATCGCGTAGCGTAATCATGACGCTTTCTTCTTCTGGTCATGGTACTGCTTGCGCCAATGTGCCTTCAGGGCTTCCCGGTTGATGGCTTTCGAGTAGACCTCGTAGTTGATGACGCGCCAGCCCCACGGTCTCGGCGGGGCACTCAGCTCGATGCGCCTGCCATCGTTCTCGTCACTGCGACTGTGAGGATCGGGCTCCATCAGCGCGGCCAGTCCACGCTCGATGATCTCCAGCGGAATGGTGGTGCGGTTGCTCAGCGCCTGAGGGGTCATGTCTACCTCGCCGTCCTTGTCGGCAAATACGATCAGGACCATGAACGTGATGATCGCTTCCCAGCCGCTGGCAACCAGAGATCCATCGAACATGGATTTGAAAATCTTCCCATACATGCGGTTCTCCTAGATTGTTCTAGTACTTAAATCCTTCTTCTCTCTGGATAGGGCTCTTCTCTTATTCTTAGATCTATATCTATATCTACATCTATATGGCGAGAAACTCAGAGAGTTTACTCGGAAACTCCGAGAGGATTGACGAGCCTCTGAGAAAACTCTTAGAAACTCTGAGAGTTTTCCGAGAGCCGCTGAAGCTACCACACAATGGGAGAAAAAAATATAGCGTCTGCGCGCAGAGATATAGCGTCTGCGCGCAGAGACACTTTTCTGTTTCAGGACGTTTCAGGACGTTTCAGGACGTGCATAACGGCGGATCTCGTCGGCAGTAAGCGGGTAGTTGTTGCGCTCGGCGCAGGCAATCAACCGCTCCATGGCAGAGGGCCTCGGGATCGACGGCTCGCGCTTCTCCCAGACGCGCAGGGTTTCATGTGAGACATCGATCAGCTCAGAAAACTGTTCCCGCGTAAGCCTCAGGGCCTCTCGAAAGCGCCGGACGGGATTGGGATGAAGGGGTCTTTGGTCGGGCATGTTGTCCGGCATTTCTTGCTCTCCTTGGATGGGTGTAATGGACACTCGCATGCTACCAGAAAGTGGTTGCCCTGATGGGGCCCCGGGTGTACGATTTCAGTGACCCCGGGCGCAGTGTCCGGGCAACACAGGAGAATCGCATGGCGATCACCGAAAAGCAGAGAGAGTTTCGGCTCTCCGGCATCGGCGGTTCAGATGCCGGGGCTATCCTCAGGATCAGCCCGTTTCAGGAACCGTACACCCTGTACCTCGAAAAGATCGGCGAGCTGGAGCCGGAAGACATTTCCGGGCAGCCGCAGATTCGCTGGGGGCACCTGCTTGAAGAGCCCGTCGCGCAGGCGTATGTCGAAAAGACCGGGCGCAAGGTCCAGCGGGACAATCGTTCCTACCGGCACAAGCAGCACCCGTTCATGATCGCTCACCTCGATCGCAAGGTCGTCGGTGAGAGGCGCGGGCTGGAGTGCAAGACCTCCGCGTTCGGCATCGGCTATGGGCAATCGGGCACCAACGAGATCCCGCCCTACGTCTACGCTCAGGTGCAGCACTACATCAAGGTCCGCGAGTTCGACCAGTGGGATGTCGCCTGTCTGGTGGGCGGCAACGACCTGCGCCTGTACGAGATCGGGCGCGACGATGAATTCATCGCCCGGCTGGTCGAGGCCGAGGAGGAATTCTGGGATCGCGTCGAGGCCCGGGTGCCGCCCTCGCCAACGTGGGAACACAGCGAGCTGATCAAGACTCTGCAGCGCATGTACCCGGGCACCAACGGCTCGGTTGTCGAGCTGCCCGAGGTGGCGCAGAAGTACTTCGATGTGATGCAGGATGCCAAGGAAGTCATGAAGACTTACGAGGGCGTGGTGGATGGCTGCAAGACCCGCATCCAGATGCTGATGGGCGAAGCCTCGGTCGCGCTGCTACCCGATGGATCCTGCTTCACTCGCAAGGAGGTTACGCGCAAGGGTTACACCGTCGAGGACAAGTCGTTCCTCAATTTCACGCACACCAAGCGGGTGCCCAAGGTCGCGCAGGACGCGATCGAAAATGGCGACGTGCTGACCATCAGCAACGTGCTGATCGAGGGAGGGTCTAGCGATGAGTGACATGAATCAAAACCCGGACGACCTCACCATGTCCAACATCGACGACGTCAGCGAGGCCGAGCGGCGCTACAAGCTGATCCACAATCTGGCGATCGTCTGCGCCAAGTCTTCCATGGTCCCGAGGTACTACCGGGACAACGTCAATGACGCCTTTGTCGCCATCCAGATGGGAGCCGAGCTGGGCCTGCCGCCGTTTCAGGCGATCCAGTTCATCGCGCCGATCTACTCGGAGAAGAACGACGAGTGCCGCCCAACCCTGTGGGGCGATGGTCTGCTCGCCGTGGTGCGGGGCAGCAAGGTCTGCGAGTACGTCAGGGAGTGGCTATCAGACGACGGGCAGGAAGCCTTCTGCGAAACCAAGCGCAAGGGCGAGCCGGAGCCTGTCGTGCGGTCCTACACCATGGACCGGGCCCGGGCCAATGGATTGCTGGGTAAGCCGATCTGGCGCAAGGATCCGCAGCGCATGCTGCAGATGCGGGCCCGGGGGTTCTGTCTTCGCGACGTCTACGCCGACATCCTGAAGGGCGTGGGCATGGCCGAGGAAGTCATGGACTATGACGCCCCGGTGCCGCCGCAAGACGTGCCGGAACACAAGGATCCGGTCGAGGAGGCTGCGCCGATCGTGGAGGAAGACACCACGCTTGATGACGTTCTTGACGACATCAAGGACGCCAAGTCCATGGCCGATCTGTTGAAGGCCGGGGATGCAGCGAAGCGCCTGTCGGAAGAGGACAGGGGGAAAGCGCGGGACGCCTATGCGGCGAAGCGCACCGAGCTGAAGGAGAACCAGAAAGGAAACGACGATGCCTAGCATGCAGAAGTTACAGCTAATCGGACACCTCGGGGGCGACCCCGAGGTTCGGTACACCAGTGGCGGCACTGCCGTCGCGAATTTCTCGGTGGCGACGACCGAGAAGTGGAAGGACAAGAACACAGGGGATCCACAGGAGCGCACCGAATGGCACAAGTGCGAGTGCTGGGGCAAGTCCGCCGAGCGGGCCGGAGAATGGCTCTCGAAGGGCAATCTGGTCTATGTCGAAGGCAAGCTCCAGACCGACAAGTGGCAGGACCGTGACGGCAACGACCGTTACACCACCAAGGTGCGCGTCGCCATGTGGGAGAATCTGAGCCCGAAGGAGCGTTCCGCACCGTCCAGACCGCAGGGAGGTCAGACCAATGCGCCGCAAGAGCCGCAGCTCGACGACGACATCCCGTTCTGAGCAATGCCTGACGCTCCCCCCGTATCTGGATCTCCGGGGCAGGGACGCAATCCTGCAGGACAGGACGCTGGCCCGCCGCCGATCTATCGCTCTCGGCTGGCTGGGTTCTGCATCCTTATTGGCTGCTCGGGTTGCACCCAGAGATGCCCCGGAGATCCAACCTGTTCCATCCTCAGGAAAGCCTTCAGATGACGGATGAGGTCTGGACACGCATCGAGCAGTGGGCCCGCTGCAAGGTCTGGCTTAACCGGATAGAGGCGCGTCCGTTTGATGGCTTGCTGACGCGCAGCGACAAAGTGGTCAGCGTTGCCAACCTGTACGCCGGAGAAAAGGTCGCGGAGGACGAGGGTCACTACCTGATCGACGCCATGGCGTTCTACCAGCTGCGCGACTGGTCAGGGAAATTTCTCGTGCCCCACGTGTGTTTTGTGGCGCATTTCGAGGAGGATGCAGACGACATTCATGCGGTCTACCAGCGGGCATGGCCTGCGCATTCCGGGCAGCGATACGAGCTTACGGTCAAGCATGGCCTGCCACAGCTGAAGATCCCGAAGAACGAATTCAAGCTCTGTGAGGCGAGATGAAAATTTTGAAACGGTGGTGGAAATTTTTGACCGCAGACTTGCCGGACCTGTCTGACTGGGGCCGGTGAAGGTGGAACCATGAACAAGAGCAGACTATTCATGATCGCCATGTTGTTCGTCTGGGTGAACGCCGAGGCCGAGACTATGGTGGGTGATTATCCGTGGTGTGCCACAGACGGCTATATCTACGAGTGCTACTACACCAACCCGTCCAGATGCGAGGAAGCGGCTGAGATGGCCGGAGAATCGCGCTGGTGCGAAAGGAACCCCGAGGTCTACGAGCTGGGTCGCCCGTGGGAGAAGTACCGCAGGCCGGGCTGGCATGGAGACTACGGCGACATCTGATAGACTCCGGGGCGTACCTCCCCAAAAGGTGCGTTCTCGAACTTGGCAGTGAGAATCTCCGGCAGGCTTGCAAGGCCCTTATGGAGAATTCCGGCCCCTGATTGGCTTACCGGCCTTGATGGGGCCTTTTTTTGTGCGCAAATCTGCGCAACCCCACCAGAACTCAATGACTTAGGTCGCGCAACCCGGCCAACAAACCCTTGTAAGTCATTGATCTAAGCCCTAAAACTGCAGTGTGATATAATGTAATTGTGGTAAATCACTGTATTACCACGTGTTCTTTAACAACCAAAGGAGAACCGCCATGCAGAAACGTCTGCAGTACGAGGTGCGTCGCATCCGCAAGGGCCCCCACGCTGGCAAGTGGATATGGGAAGTCGGATACATCGATCAGATCGTGCCGGGTTTCAACTGTTTCTCCATCGAGGCGTCCTCCCGGGGCAGCCGTCGATGGGACGACCCGGAGAAGATCGGCCTGTATACCCACGCCATTGCCGCTCGCAGCGCGGCCCGAGCCGCCATCCGCAAACTGGGAGGTGCGTGATGCAAGTAGTCAAGTACCGGCACCCGGTCCAAGGGCTGGGAACCAAGGCGGCACTGGTCGTCGAGAAGCGCACGCTGCTCCACATCCTTTTCATGGATGGCAAGCTGCACCCGCGCACGGCACCGAAGTCCGAGCAGCGTTACATGACGCCGCTCACCAAGAACGGCAAGCCCTACCCACTGGGCAGGGCGAAACGGCTCTTCCGCCACTACGGCAGGGCTTTCGGGATGACCAAGGCAGCCCAACGCTTTCTCTCCGAAGCGTAACCAGAGGGGGCCCGCACTCGCGGGCCCCTTCCTTTTTGGGCCGTATTACCTGATACTGGTATTGCGATGTTGATACAGGTAACAGCCCATGACGACTGCAAAGACCCAGCGGGTCCACGACGCGCAGCCGCCGACTGTCGTTCGAATCACGCGCATTGCCTATCGATGCGGCTGCACCAAGACCATTGGTCCATGGACCAAGGGTGACACTCCAGCCATGTGCCTGACACATGGCTCGACCGTCGCCAGCGTCGAACACACCGACAAGGAAATCCACCCGGCAGCCTAACGATTTTCGCCACAGTAACGACTGTTCGGATACTGGAGGCACAGCTCATCGAGCAATTCCTCCAGCTCATCCATGACATCGTCGTACCACTCGGTATCCCCGGCACGCTCGGCTTCCCGTAGCTCCTTGCGCAGGTCACGGATGTCCGACTCCATGTAGTCCTGATGGAACTGCTGGAATTCGGCTGCCTTGACGTAACGAGTATCGACGGCGAACACGGTCGAGACAAACCCGGCCAGCAGAACGATGTTGGTGACCACCGAGCCGATGTGCAGGCTCTTGCTGATTCCAGCCATAGTCAATGCTCCTGTGCCGCCATGACTTGCGTCTTCTGCTTGCTGCCCACGCTGGACCCGAACCAGAAGTCCATCACCTTCATGACCCCAGCAGTGAGGACGCCGACCAGACCGGCGACCAGCTCTTCAGCGCCCTCCGGCGGGTGCCAGTCGCCCGAGACCAGCAGGTAGAGCATGACGAAGTAGCCTAGCGTATAGACCACGGACAGCACCACCTGCGGCCACATGCCGAGCTTCGCCGCCATCTCGCGGGCGCTGCCCCGGTCCTTCTGGTGCAACTCCTGCTCGCGGATGCCCAGCTCGCGCATCTTGGTCTTGAAGGTCTGGTCGCTTTCCTTGACCTTCATCAGCACCTCCGGGTTGCCGGAGAGTATGGCCTCCTCGACCTTGTCCTCCTCGATACCCAGAGCCTCACCCAGCACGGCGACTGCCATGCCGCCGAACGGGCCTCCGACTGCGGTCGCCACCGTGGGTGCCAACTTCTTCAGCACCGACAGGGCTTTTTTCCCAAAGCTCATCGCTCAGCCTCCTCGCTTGCGTAATTCGACATGTCCCCAATCCAGCAATTTCTGATCCTTTGTCGATCCATCCGTATCCCAGTCTCCGCCCCAGCGCAGGCTGACGCGCATTTCCGCAGCGGCGGCGGTCATCAGCCCGGCTATGTGAGCGAAGATATGAGTATCGTTCCACGGGATCGTGCCGTTGACCCACGGGGCAAAATCGATCGCCAGCGAATTCGGCTCGCCGTTATCTCTGGTGTAGTTGTGTTTCGAGTCCGGCCATCGTTTCGTTGAGGCCCCGGATTCCTGAAGTGCGTTTTGTACTTCTTCGCCCCGCCAGCCGTGAACGATGGTGATGTCGTAAGGTGACAGCTCCAGCGCCCGCTCCGCGATGGCCCGCAACACCGGGTCACAAGTCTTCAGCTTGCTCATCGACTTGGATCCATAACTGTAACCGTTCACCGCAATCCTCCCTTACTGACGTCTGCATATAGCTCAGCGGTGGCCGGGTACTTCTTTTGCAGCCAGCCGATGACTTCCTCGTCGGACAGTTTCTGCCGCTCTTCCCACATCTCCTCGGTCATGATCAGCGGCGGCAGCTCTTCGGGCCTGACGTCTTCGCCCGGTTCCTTGAACCCGGACCCCGGTCTGCCGACGTACCACTCCAAGGCTGCCTTCTCGATCTCGCGATACTTCTTCTCCAGCTCCATCAGCTTGGCTTCGGGGGTCATCACCTTGTTGCGCATGACCTCGTCAATCTCTTTACGGATCTCGCGGATCTCCTTGCTGGAATCCTTGACGTCTCGGATGGCGTCATAAACCTGCTCGTTGGTCAGGCCCTTGAAGTAGCGGGCACGCCGGGCCATGTAACCTTTTTCCAGATGATCTGGCAGGCGCTCGCCTTCCTCGATGTCGCGCATGGTCTCCTCGACCTGCACCGCCGCCTTGCGGAAGTCGTACAACATGGACTCCCAAGCTGTCCGCCGGGGGAAGGTCGCGCCCTCTTCTACCTTCGGCAGGACAATGACGTTGCGCCCGTCTTCCATCTTCTCGTAGCTCACGGGTGGCTCGTAGCCACGCCAGAACCGCTTCATGATGGGCAGCTGATCCGCCCTGAGCTGCGGGGCCTTGGCGTACTTGTCCGACTGGGCCCGGATCGCGGTGTCGGTCGCCATCATGATGTAGCTGCCCAGCGTGCCGAAATAACCGCGCATGATGTGTTCCACCATCATGGGTGACTCGATGAAGTCCGGCAGCATCGGCCAGTCGTAGGGCATGGCTTCGGCAATCTCTCGCGCCGTGGGACTGGTCGTCTCCGTGTACTGGTAACGCGGATCCACCTTCTGCAGGTAGTACGGAACGATCGGGCCCTTGAAGAAGCTGTTGTAATTGCGAGCGGCCTCGACCAGCGGCGTGACCAGCTGAATCTGTCGCAGGTCGAAGTTGAACATCTCGCCAATGATCCAGCCAAGACGATCCATGGCGAGCTTGGTGGCGTCGTCGGCGTCCGACTCGATCCACTCCCACATCCGCTCCGGCACGGTCCCGTACAGCGCCCCCACTTCGAACGGCTTCGGCTGACGGTAGTGCATGTCGCCGACCCAGAAATGCCAGTAGAGATCCTTGTCTTCCTGAGTGAGACGCTTGTACCGCTCGTCGTCGCGGTTGTACCAGTACAGCGCCAGCGTCGCCATGGTGATGATCATCGATTTCAGCAACGTAACCCCGGCAGCTTTCACGCCTTCGCCCATCTGCCGCTGACCGTAACGGTACAGGCCCTGCATTCTGGCATTCAGGAAAGGCACGGTCTGGATGAAGAACGCCACGATCGGCAGGTCGCCATGCTTGGCGAAGTTCATCAGATCCTTGGACTCGAATACCGCCTCCATCACAGAGCCGGTCTCGTCGAGTGCGGGCTTGTAGCCGTAGGCGATGCGGTTCGAGTTCTCCATGGCGGCAGCCACGTCGTTATAGGCATGCGCCAACCGGAACGGCGTGTTCAAAATCTTGCCTTTGACACCACTGCGGCGCACAGCTCGCTTGATCGATTTGCTCATCGCCGCAGGATCCCCGGCATTGATGTAGCCGGAGTAGAACGCAGCGCCGGACGCCATCATCGTTTTCATCTGCTTGGATAGGGTCAGCGCCTCGCCGATCCCGGCCAAAGATCTATCAGGTCGCAGCATCTTGGCGTAGCGACTGTTGACGAAAGCCATCGGCCCGTCCCGCATCCAGTTCGCGCCCATGAAGGCCGGGTCCAGCGTGATCATGGTCGTCAGCAACCGCTTGGTGAAACGGAACGGAGCCATCGCCAGTGACCCGAAGAAGCTCTGGAAGTGCCGCTGGTTGATTGCCGTCAGCGAGCGGAACAGTAGCTCATCGTGGACGTGGTAGAACTCTTTCTTGCCGTTGCGCAGGATCGTGATGACGTCCGGGTCTTTCGGCGTGCCCACCACCCACATCTTTTTCAGCGCCGAAAGCGCCGCCTGATCCATGTCGGCCACGTCGATGCCGACGTTGCTGAGCCGCCGTTTCAGGTCGCCCTCGGCGATCGTCTTCTCTTCGAGGAACTCGAAGCCTTTCACCTTGGTGACCATGCCGGACCCGTCGAGCGCGTCGATCGTCATGAGCGCCGCGTTGTTCCTCATCGTGGTCTGCATCAGCATGTTCAGGTTGATGAGGATGTTTTCCATCGGGTTGCCGAGCATGCTCTTGCCGCCGCGCAGCTTGCGGATCGGCGATCGCTGGTTCGCCAGTCCCTGCGTCAGCATCTGTCTGGCGACTGCTGATGTGCCCGTCAGGGTCGGCGGCACCGTGCCGGACTGCTCGCTGAAACCCGCGCCCAGCTGATCATCCCTGAGGCGATAGAACGGAATGTAGTCGGCGTTCTCCCACAAGGGCCGGGTCTCTGGATTGATGACGCCAGCGGTCTGGGCCCAGTCCAGCATTTCCTTCATGAACTGTGCGTAGTCGTCGGCGACTTGCTCGAACACGGGGTTCTGCTCGCCCAGCCAGAGCCCGGCAGCGATCGCTTTCGGGCTCAACAGCTGTTCCCGACCTGCCCGTTGGATCTGATCCTGAATCTCCTGCGGCAGGCTGCCATCGAGAATGCCCTGCCATACCGCCTCGCGGATCCATTCCAGCTCAGACGGCGGGGCCCGCATGTACTGTTCTGCGCCCACGTCGGCCAGTTTCCCGAAGGGTACCGACTGGGTCCGCTCCAGATGCTGCTTGATGTTAAACAACATCCCCTCTGAGCCTTCCTTGCCAATGCCTTCGAGGTACAGGCGCTTGGCCCGGCGGGCCACCATGAACTTGCCCCACTCATCGATGCGCTTGCCGACAGGTTCGAGGATTTTCAGCAGGCCATTGCTGCCTTCCTTTACCTGAGACACACCGTCACGCCATTCCAGCGTGCCCTCCATCAGGGTCACGTAGATCTGCGAGTCTGGTGACGTGGTCAGATGCGCATGCTTGTACGGGTCCAGCTCGGGCGGCAATCCCTGCTGTCCGTAGTAAGAACGGATGGCGTGGCGGATCCCGGCGAACTGATCAAGCAAGGCTTGTTCAATGTGCGCCTTCTTGTTTTCGACGCCGAGAACTCGATACACGAAGCTCTGGAATCTCTCCAAAGGCCCGGGGCCTTCCCCGGCTACCTTCTGGTCCAGCTCCTTCAGGCCCTCTGCCTGCTCAGGCGGTGGCGCACGAGAGAACAATGGCAGGCCACGATCATTCAGCTCGGTTTCCAGCTTCGGCGGGATGTCGATCATCCACGCGCCGAATGCTTTGGCGGCAGATTCCAGCTCATCCATCACGATGGCTTCGAGCTGTTTTCTGACATCACGAGAGTCCATGTGATACAGACGCTTGTCTTCATCACTTACCCAGTCAGCCCGAGTGCCGTATGTCGTGATCGCTTTCGCTGGATCTGCCTGACTGTTCCACCCTGTCTTGTCGCCAGATGAAGTCACTCTCGTGACCTTTTTCTGCAACACGAAGATCGGCTCACGCTTGATGCGCTGCCGCTCTGCTGCAACTTCTTCCTTGGTCGCAATCAGGTAATAATCATTGACCTCAACTTCGCGGAACTCGCCTTGCTGACCGCTAAGCATCCGGTACTTGTCTCCCATGCTCTTCGGTCTTTTCCAGATCTTTTCCCGAAACACTGCGTCGTCAGCCCATTGACGGCTCGCGCCCAATGCTCTGGTGTTGATCCGGTATTTACCAAAGTCCACATCCTCGGGGACCGTCACTTCTTCGCCGTAACTGTTGGCGATGTATTCGTCGATCTCCTCCTCGGTCATGCGGGTTTCTTTCACCCGGTACTTCTGTCTGATTTCCTTCTCGACTGCTTCAATGGGCTTGTCGAAATAAGGGATCATCCCGGCTTCCATATTTGGCTTGCCTTTGATCGCGCCCCATTCGACTTTGGTGCCAAACTTTTTCAGCAGCTTGTTGGTAAAGACGTTCGGCTGAATCTTGTTGTAAACCGAGCGGCTGCCGGTCATGAATCTTGGCGAGTATCCGCCTGCCGCCATTTGCCTGTGGCCCGTCAAGTCCACAGCATCGACGCCCACAAAGTTGACGTCACTGCCGCTTGCAGAACGAGCCTCTTCCTCGTCGGCAATGACCTGCTTGGCGACGGCGTTACCGAGGAACTGCGGCAGATCTTCCCGGGTTACGACATACCGGGTCTTGGCCTCGCCCTTGTCATAAGTTTGCAGCCGGTATAGACGGTCAACATTCTCGTTAGCCCACTCGTACAGGTTGCCCGAGTAACCAGCATCTCTTGCTTTCTGAAATTTCCTCGCGATGGACGTGTCTTTGAACTCTGATTCTGGCGGGATCTCATTGGAAGGTGTGTTCTGGAACAGCGCATTGGGCCCGGCAAACCCTTCGACGTTAGACGAGCTGACCACCTCGACATAATCGTAGAGCTGCCCGGCGTTCCAGCGGAACCCATGCACTTCGCCATTGGCGATGGCGACTTTCTTGATGCCTCGTCGATTCGCCTCGGCAAGCGCCCATTTCAATGCGAGCAGGTGATAAGTTTTTTCGAAAGGCGCTGGATCCATGCCCGTCTCAGCACGGTGAATCTTGTCCTCCCGCTCTGTAAACTCCAGAGCCATCTGGCCTATCGAAGAATCTCTGAAATCACTGAGATCATTAACCAGATCGCTGAGCTTGTAATCGCCACCTCGTTCTTTATACGACTGCGGCAGCCACTCCTGCGCCGGGACAAGAGTTGTCTCATCGAACAGCGGACCCTGACCATTGCGGCTGATCTTGTTTAGATACCCGGCCAGTGCCTCGGCATACGCCCCGGTCACCATTCGATTCTGCTGATCAAACTCCGGGTGAGTGACGTCGTAGGTCAGATCCAGATCTCGCAGCGAACGAAACAGCTGCTTGATCAATGTGCTTTTGATTTCAGCGACTTTGTCAGGCGCGAAGATTTCCTTGATATCGTCTGGCGTAATGACCGCATCGACCCAGCCAGCCGAGCCGGTGGCCCGCCAGTCGGGAGCCGGAGAACCGTCATACCATTGATAGGTGTGCGTGCCGTCATCGCTGACTTTTGCTTTCGGATAGGCGATGACAGTTTTTCCGTCATATTCCCTGAAATACGCAAACTTGCCTGTCAGTGCGTTTGCAATGATCGCTCCGTACTGAGCCTCGTTCTCGTTTTTGTGAGGCGTGTTATTTTGGGCAAGACGTTCCAGCATGGCCCGATTGGCAAACGTGCCAAGAGCTTCAAGCATCTGATCGGTGACCCTGCCAAGCGGTGCGGCGTGCTTCGAATCCAGCGTGCTGAGATTCTGGAACTGGTTGCGCGGATGTTTGCCAACGACCTGATCCAGCCATTTTTGGCGGAAGTGAAATGCAGGGCCGCCGGGATTCTCCATCAGCTGTTCGGCAGATGGATTATCGTTCCACTGTTTGTGAGTTTCTCCGTAGACGATGAAGTCCATGAGGTCTACGAAGCTCATCGTCTCCAGAGCATCCTCGATCAGCGTCTCGCCTTTCGGGCGCACACTGCGGTTGTACTCGTTCAGATGCAGCTGGTGAATTTCTTCTTTCAGTCGCCGTGCTGTCTCCGGGCTCTTCACCCCGGCATCACGCAACTCCTGATGCCAGTCAGACTGGATCTCATCGATGAACAGGATCTTCTCGCCATCAGGCGTATAGCGAATGTCATGCCGCAAGTGAACAATGATGTTGGGGATGTCATCCCAGTGAGCATCCGCAGTAAAGAGAGTCTCGTTGATGTCCCATTGAATCAACGTCTCTTCGTAATCTTCGCCGCCTTCGAGGTTGTAAGAAGGCCCGGTCCACTTGGTGGCTGGGAGCTGCTCCTGCTCATCTACCCACTCGCGAATGCTTTCGGTCACGTCCTCGGCAGCCATGGCGGTGCCCCAGTCCGTGCCATCAATGGTCAGGTCGTACTCATCTTCTGCGACGTTGCCTTCGACATTGAACTGGTGGTTCTCGTAGATCCAGTACCATTTGGCGACCAGCCCACTGTTGTACTCTTTCTCCCAGTCTTCTTTATTGCTTGACGTGAGAATATCTGAAGCGATGTACTCGCCGTCAATCTCGGTTTCGTTGTTGCTGGCATACTCGCGCAGCTCGTTCTCGTAGTCAGCATCATCTTCTTCAACAGCATCCCGCTCTTGGCTGTACCAATGCTCCGCGATGCCTCGCCATCCAGCGTCCTCCAGCTTCTTGTCGAGCGCATCACTGGTGCCGAATGCTGATGTACCGAACTGCTCTTTCATTTCCTCCTCGGCCTTGGCGTCGAGGAAGCTGTTGTAATCGTCGTAGTCCGGGTGGCTTTCTTCGTCCGGGCTTGTTGAAGTAAAGCTATCCGCTTCCGCCCAGTCGAGATCCGACTTGGGATTTGTGACCGTGACCTTGACGCCCACTTCCCCAACCCAGTTCAGCATCACCTGAACCGGGATCCTTTTAGCTGGACGTTCTCCGTATCTGACGATCATGGACCGGAGGTCGTTATATTCCTCCTCCATGTCCCGAATGCGTTTCACCATTCGCCTGACCGCCCGATAGGTGGCGTCGGTGTCGCTCAATCCTTGCGTGTAATCCTGCCAGCTGTACCGCTGGTCATAATTTTCGAGTCCGGCCCGGCTGATCTCAGCGGTGCCGTTGACAAGCGCATTGACGATCGTCTTCCGATGGTACATATCGGTGCGACTGGGCCAGAGCGTACTGGCAATCTTTTCTTCGAGCTGGCCGCGTTCGACATCAAGCTCATCCTTGCGACTGTACGCCGCCTCGACATCCTTGTCGGGGTACAGATGGAACACCTCGTCGATCTTGTCATCGCGCCTGCCGCTCCAGTGCCGGTAAATGTCGTTGATGGTCGGGCTTTCAAGCAGCGTGTCGATGTCGGTCCAGTCAAGCTCATCTTGTTTGATCAAGCCTTTCTTGACTGCCGACGCGATCTCCTGCTGCCACTGCTCCTTGGTCCGGCCACCCGATTTGATCTCGGGCAAAGAGCCGAGCCAGCGATGCAGGGCGCTGTAGAAATGCGGCGAGTACATCGAGAAGCGGTGGTTGCGGTGCAGCTTGACCACCTGATGCTTGTAGCCGCCGGGCCGGTGAACGAAGTTCCAGCCTTCCGAAATGATGCCCCGGATCTGCCGCTTGGTGATGCCGTGGCCCTTGCCCATAGCGCGGTCCAGCCAGACCCGGAACATCTCCACCAGATCCTCGATGATCTGCTTCATCTTCTCGGGAATGGATTTGCTGCGCAGGGCCTGCCCCGTGTAGTAGGCGATCACTTCTTCAGACGCGATGCGGCGCTGCGTCAAATCAGCGACGTTCAGCCCATTGCGTTTGGCGGCATCCTTGACCAGATCGGGAAACGTATTCCAGATCCGATCCATGACCCGTTCCCACTGCGCCGTGGACAAGACACCCTGTGTCCCGTAGTGGCCGACCACCTCGTGCAACAGGGTCTCGATCGCATCCTCGTTGGTGTTGATGTTGGCCCCGATCAGGTAGACCGTGTCGAACATCCCGTGGATGTCGTACATGCCCTGCGTCCGGGTCAGCGCCTGCGACTGTGGATCCTGTGCCTGCTCCTCTTTCAGCTTCAGGTAGATGTCGTGCGGCAGATCTTCAACGGTCTCCACCACGATCACCCGGGGCGCTGAGTTCATGCGCCGGTAAACCTGCCTGACAGCGTTCTGGACTGCCTGCTTGCCGAGCCCCTTACCTTCGTTGGTCTTCTTCTTGCTGTAGCGCGTCGCCTTTCTGGGACGGCGCTCGTAGAGGAACGGAGCCTCGGCCCTGAGCCGGAATCCGTTGCGCTTGTACCAGTTCACCAGCTGACCACGGGTCAGACCTTCCTCGCCGAACGGCACCGGGTTCAGCTGCAGGGTGACGCCGTGCTTGTCAGCCAGCTCGTTGATGCGACGCAGCGCCATGCCGCCGTCGCCCTTGTTGATCTCGAAGGCCCGGATGGACTCGATGCTGATGGTATTCTTGTCAGCCGGGCGCAGCTGGGCAGCCGCCTTCCATTCAACGATCCGCTCAGGCGCACCGAACGGATTGGCCTCGGTGCCTTCCATCCATTCCTTGATCATCGCCTCGACGTTTTTGCCATAGTCCGGCGTCGAGATCTTGACCTTGCGGCTGAACCGCTTGGGCTCTTTCAGGGTCAGGGTGCCGTCCTCGCTGACGCTGATGCGCATGTCGTCGAGCGACTGGCCGGTAGTCGGGGCCTGATGCTCGGCCCTGCGTTGGTCCATCAGCCTGCGCAGCTCGCTGTCTGGCACGCGCTGCCACGTATTGAGGTTGATACCTTCGGTCGGTTCGCGCCCGGCCTTCTCAGCGAGCGCCTGCTCGGTCTCCTGAAGGCTCTTCAGAACGTCCTTGATCGCCACCCTGCGAGCGGCATTCGGCATGAACCCATATTCCCCGGGGTCACCGAACTCGCCCGTCAGGCTGCGGTACATCGCGTCTGACAGGTTGGTGTTGTACTCTTGGGTGAACTGCTCTTCGCTGATCGTGATGCCGACCTGTTCCAGCAGCATGCGCTGAAGGCGGAACGCAAGGTCTTCCCACTCCAAGGCCCGCTGCGCTTCTTTCAGCGTCATTGGGCGCTGCTCGACCAGCTTCTGGTTCGGTGGCTTGCCACGCGGCAGCATGGCGATCCGGCCCAGCCTGCCATAACGGTAGCTGTCGCCGTACTTCTCCTGCATCAGCTGTTCAGTGATGCCGTGAGCAATCTCGTGGGAGACCCGCCATGCGCGGGTGTACTCGGTATCCTTGAAGGATCCGCGCTCGACCTCTGGGTCGTAGATCCAGACGGTGCCCTGCTCGTACCCTTGCTTCTTCAGCTTGGGCAAGCGGAACCGATCCGGGTCGTAACTGAAAACTTCCAGCTCGTACCCGTAATCGGCGAGTAGCTTCTCGGTGGTGCCCTGCGGATTGTCGATCGCAGGGGCGAGGTTGTAGATCTTCAGCCGGTTGGTGGTCGGTTCCTTTCGCAAGGAACCGAACCGACCGTAGATCTCTACTTGGGCTCGTCCTCCGTGGTCGAGTCGATCCACGGGTACTGGTGCGGCAGCCGACCTTGGTGAGGTCTTTGCGCGACCGGCCCAGCGTTTGGTGACCTGCTCGGCCCGCCCACGCCAATCGTCAAGCCGCGATTCAAGGCCCGGGCGTCGGGCTTGTATTTCATCACGTAGTCGAGATCCTTTTTCGTCAGCTTCCCAGTCATGTACGGTTCTCCTGTATCCAGATGACTCCACCGTCATTGGTGAAGAATCGTCTTTGATTATACCGAAAGGTGTTGAAATTTCCGAGATCCATGAGCGAACCCCGTCCAGCCACTTCGCGTTGTTTGCGGCCTTCTTTCTCGATGTGGACGGAGCCTCTCCGGTTTCCGGGTCAACGCCGTCCAGATTGATCAGGGTAATTTCGTCCGGCTCTGTGACCGTGAACCCCTGTCCCGGGAAGTACTGTTCGAGCATCGCTGCCAGCAAGCCGATGTCCTCGCTGGTCAGGGCCTTATCGAATCTGACGGCGAATGCTTGATCGTAGCCCTCCTTGTTTGGGGATGGCGGCTCTTTCGCCTCGCTCTTCACCGGGCGGAACCAGATCACCGAATCCTGCCGGTAGATGTATTGCAGCGCCTTGGCGATGATGTCCGCCGTGTTCCTGTCGTAGCCCTCTGCCGCCTTTAACAGCGGCGCTTCCATCAAGGCTCCGGGCGCGGTGGTGCCAAGATAGCCGCCACGCATCTGCTCGGTGACGTACAGCGGCAGACCCAGTGCATCGAGCAACTCGTTGCGCCCGTCATCCGCGCCAAGGACGTTGAGCATTTCCTCGGTGAACTGGGTGCGCTCCGCGTCTGTCAGGCGAGCCAGCACCCGGCCCTCGTTGAAGCTCTCAGAAGGAATGGTCTCGAATGCCGCGTTGGCCGAGGATCCGCGAATCAGCTCAGCAAACGATCCCCGGCGACCGCCACGAGCCAGCACCCAGAGCGCCGCCTGAAACTGGCGCGGCCTGTAGTCGGTGTTGTACTGCTGGTTGTAATCCGCTGTCGCATCGACGATAACCTTGCGGGCGAATTCGTATTGGTTCGGCGTCAGTTTTTCTTCGTTCGTGAACCCGAACTCGCGAGCCATCCACAGATCAATCGTCACCGCATCCGGGTAGCGGTCCTGCTCGAATGTCGCATCCCACAGGTTGCGGTAGAAGTTGAGCAGTTTTGGACCAACCCCCCGGGTGTTGATGGTCAGCTCGTCTGCTTCGAGGGCCTTGATCAAGTCCTCGTTGCCCATCAGGGCACCGGGGATCTTGGTCAGGTCACTGAGACGACCTTCTTTGTAAGCGTTGTAGATCCCGGTGATCCACTTCGTGACATTGGTTTCAACGGAGGTGTTCGGCGACATGAGCGCCAGCAGGCGCACCATCTTCTCCATGTCCTGCATGTCGCCCTTGACGAGCTTGCGGATCACGGCTCCGGCGTCTTCGTACCACGTCCACGCATCGGGCGGGATCAGCGCCCGGCCACCACCATCCTTGCCCTCGCCACGGCGGACCCGGTTGCGCAGCTTGGTGACGAAGCGACCCACCGCCCGGACGTCTTTGATGCCGGGCGGTGAGCCAACCGGCTTTTCGCCCCGGGTTGGATACCGCTCCTGATACCACTCGCCAGAAGGTGCCCGGCGGCGTCTCCTCACCCGGGAGAGGGAAGGGGTGGTGATGGAGGGGTGCCGCCGGGCATTACTGACCCAGCGATCCACGCTGGGTTTCTGGTCAAGCGCAGGTTTTGGAATCGATATCGGCCCCTCAGGAAGGTCGATGGTATCGAGGTTCTGTGGATCGTCAGGATCCACCATCATCTCGCGCAAACGCTTCAGCCGACTTGTGGCAAGGTCGAACTTCTGTTCGCCAAGCGCCACCGCTACGTCCCGGGCGGTCTTCTGAGCCTCATTGTATGCGGGCAGCTTGCGGTGTTCGTCGGCGTATTCCTTCAACGCCCGATCCACCAGCTCGCGGTAATCCTCGAAGGTCGGAGCTTTGCCCGTTTTTTCCTCGAACTTCTTCCACCACTTCGGCGCGAACCGGGGTTCTTCCTGCCAGAGCCGGAAGTTGTTCTGCAGATTCTCCTCGAACTCCCGCTTGAATCCATACGGATTGGTGAGGTAGCTGATGCCTCGCTGGACCTTGGGCCACACAAACTCCAGCCCCTGATCCCGGCTCTCGTTGGCGGTGCGCTCAGACATGCGGTGCGTCAGGTCGCCGAGATGCTCGACCATCACCTGCATCACGCCACCCCCGGTCAGGGACTGGGCCCGCAGCATCGCCATCTCCGGCTTGCCGCGCTGCGCGTCAGCCAGCGCCTCGAAATCCTGCTTGGCGTCACGAGTAAACCCGTACTCGTCCCGACCATCGTCGCCAGACCCTCGCACGTAACGCAGGATGCTGGGATCAAGCGCGATCGCCTCGCCGCTGTCACTAATGATCGCGTCGTAACCTTCCCGCCGGATGAACTCGAATTCCTCAGGGCGCAGCTGATCGAATGCATCTCGCGGCAGCTGCAGGGGATTTTCCGGGTTGATAGTGACCGACAGCATGCCTTCCCGGCGTTTCTTCTCCAGCCGGGGCATGCCGCCCGCTTCCATGTCGGCGTAGAAGACCTTGCCTTGGATCTGCTTGGCGAGGTCAGTTTCTGTCGGGGCCTGCCCGATCAGGCTCTCGACATCGCCCATGGAGCGAACTTTCTGGCGCAGCTCCGCGTCGGTCAGGCGAGTGATGTCCGGCGTGCGTGACTGTCGGATCCGCTGATCGAGCGCCTGCGCCCGGGTCTGGCCTTCGCCCACCAGCTGCCGCCTGCCCTCGGGTGTCAGGGTCATGCGACCCTCGGCGGCATTCAGCACCCGGCCAAGACCGGAACGCTGCAGGTTGAACATCTCCTCGTCGGTCAGGGGATCGCCATTGGCGACGCGCTGCAGGGTGTCGTTGCTGACATCCCTGACTTCCATGCCTGCTTGGGCAGCCTCTTCGGCGCTGACCTCGTCGGCCCGTTCAATGTAATCATCTCGTGGAGGTGGCTCAGAGCCACTCTCCTGCGCTCTGATGCGATCCGCAAGGTAACCGAGCCCACCACCAGCCGCACCCAGTCCAGCGCCTCCCAGAGCGGCTGGGAAGCCGCCCTCCGTGAGAATCTTGGCTGCCTCGACGTAGTCCCCGTTTTCCAGCGCGGTATTGAGCTTGTCGCGGGTCTCTTCGTCGTACACCAGACCCGCCACGTTCTGCATTGTTTCCTGCAGGAACTCGGTCGCGCCTTCGCCGGTCATCGCCAGCGCCAGTCGTCCGACAAGGCTCTTGCCCCCGGGCAGCTTGCCGAGGATGGCATCGAGGCCGGTCTTCTCCAACGCCGCGTTGACCGCTCCGGTCACCGAGGTCGCGATCACATACTGGTCATCCGAGATCTCGGAGCCTGTCATCTCTTCGAACTCGTTGATGTTCCCGGCCTGATCCATGGCCTCCATCCAGCCCATGAAAGACATTGGCGAGCCGGTCTGGCTGGCGAGGTAGGCCGCGTACAAGGTCGGAATGCCCTGACCGATGGCCGCGCCGAGAACATCCGGGTTCTTCGCCGCCTCCCACAAGAGCGCGACATCACCCTCTTCGAGGAACCGCTCCCATGCTTTCTGTCCCTCTTCGATACCCGCCGCTTTCTCTTTGAACATCGGCACGGTGTCGTTGAGGATCTGCATCGAGCGACCGATCTCGTCGGCCACGTCGCTGGTGCCCGCCGCGTGGAACTTGCCGAAGTCGTGGCCTTTGGCAATCTTGTCGAGGATCAGGGTCGGAGCCCCGAACGGGTTCAGCCAGTCCGGCACGCCCCGCTCCTGCAGCGCACGGTATGCGCCACGGGTATATCTGGAGGCCGACTCCGGCGTGCGGTAGATCATCTCGCTCATGCCGAGCGTGCCTTCGATGCCGCCCGCAGCCCCGGTCTCGGCAAATTGCCCGAGCCAACTGCCCTCGTCTTGCGGCTCGGCTGGCATGTATTTCTTCCATGGCCCCTGATCGCCTGACTGAGTCAGGTTCTGGGGCATGCTGGGAGAAATTTTGGTAGCGTCTATTTCCTCCGGCGTCCATGGACGGCCCGTGTCTGGATTGATTTCCTGCTGCTCTGGCTGCTGGGTCTGGTATTTCGACCATGGGCCCTCGTCCTGTGGGGCCTCCATGCGAGCCATCACTTTCTGGACATAGGGCTCGGTCTCCTGCCGCTTCGGCAGCGAAGCATAATCTCGCCCGGACGCCAGCCACCTGTCCGCGTTGCGTGGCCCGGCGTTGTACGCGATCAGCGCCGCTTCGGTATCGCCGCCGTACTTGCGGTACATGGCCGACAAGTATTCCTCGCCCTTCTGCTGCAGCGCCATCGGATCTTCCCATTTCTCCTCAGGCAATGGCTCAACGCCGTACCCCGGATCCCGCAAGGTCTCCGGCATAGTCTGCATCGTGCCAATCGCACCGACTGGAGAAACCGCGCTGGGATCAGCGCCGCTCTCGGCGTAGCGCACCGCTTCAAACAGGCGGGGGTCTGGATCCTGAGGCCGCTGGTACTTCGACCAAGGCCCGGCGGGCGTCGTCATTTATTGTCTCTGCCAGTTTCTGGGATCGGAGGGATCGCCCCCCTTGAACACGTAACCGTCCTCGACTGTCCCAACGGGCGGCGCTCCGGCTTGCGGAGCAATCCCTTGCGTGCCCGGCGGCATGCCTTGCGGTGGTCCGCCCTGCTGCTGCGGGTTCAGACCGCCCTGCTGCTGTCCCGCCCCTTGACCACCGTACATGGCCCCGGCCATTTCACGAAGGATCCTGTCGAACTCCATGCGGCCCTGCTCCGTGGCTTGCCAGTCTTCGACTTTTCGGCCACGCACTTTGAGCTTCGGATCCTTCGCATAGATCACCTGCAACTGAGCGTACTGGTCTTCCACAGACCGGGCATTGCTTGCCGCGATCATACCCGCGATCCTCGGCTCCACACCGGACTCGATCAGCACCTGATATTTTTGCTGGAAGACGCTGTCCTTTGCGTGCCCGCCCGGCGTCAAACCCGGCTGAATCGGCTGGCCCGTCTCCGGGTCCAGAGACTGATCCCACTGGCCGGTCTCGGCATTCCACGTCCGCAGTCCGCTCGCCGAATCGTAGGTGGCCGGTGGCTTCGCTGCCCGGTCCAGTGCGCCCTCGCGCTGACGAACCCGCTCGGACAGGATGTCGAGAGCCCGCTGCCTGCGATTCTCGGTCATTTCTCTTGCCGTCGCTTCGCGGCCCTGTTTCAGGCCCTGCATCTCCTGCACCGTGGGCACACCTGCCGCGCCGAAAGCTCCCCCGGCACTCATGGTCTCAGACGCAGCCATCATCCTGAGCCCAAAGCTCATGATGAACAGGCCCTTCTCTTCCTTGGTCAACTCGGTCTCGGGCTTTTCAACCCCGCCAAGCTGATCGAACAACTCGTTGTACGCCTCCACCAGATCCACGCCGGTCCCTTCCAGCGCATCGGCCATCTGCTTGGCTTTCTCCGGCGCGGCCTTGGCTCCCTGCTTGGCGCGATCTATTTCCTGCTTCACCATCTCGGGCCCGGACTGCTGAGCGGCGGCAGGAGAGGGCGTCGCAGGGGGCTGCTGAGCCCCAGCCAGCGCAGGGGCAGCTGCTGGTTGGTTGCCCGGCAAACCACCCTGCGACGCCGCAGGCTGATTGTTGCTAGGCAAGGCCCCTGCGGACGTCGCCGGTTGTGCGATTGGGGCCGCGCCGGAAACGGCATCAAACCCCGCGTTCGTCTGTTCTTTGTCTCCGCCGCCGAACAGGTTGGCGAACATCCCCGGAAGATCAAACTTCGGTTTGCCGCCGTATATCTCTGACGCTGGCGGTGCCTGCGCCGGTCTGATTCTGCCGTCCGGCAACTGCTGAAACTTGTAAGGCTCGAATGCTGGCATGATTACGTTCCCCCTCAGTAGCCGCTCGGCCCGAAACTACTGGTGTCGCCAAAGTAAGGGCTCTGCTCTGGCGGCGTGCCCGGCATGCCAGCCCAGCCGGTGTTGGCTGCTGACTGCATCATCCATGGGCTTGGCGTATAGGTGTTGCCACCGTAAGAATTAGGCGATGCCGCTGGCATGCCAAAACCCGGCGCAGGCTGGGAACCGCCGCCGAAGAAGCTCTTCGCCACACCCATGGCCCCGGTGAACAAGCCGCCGGTCGATGCCCCGTAGATGGTTGCCGCGAGGCCCACCGCCTGACCGAGGGCGCTGGGCTTGTTCTTGGTCTCTGAAGTCTCGGTGACGGTGTAGGATCCCTTGATCCCATCCAGCGTAGTCAGGAGCGCATCGAGCCCGCGCATGTCCCAGTCCCGGCCCTCGACAAATTGCTGATAGTCGAAGTCCTTCCGCATCTGCTCCACGCCGCGCTGGGTCGCACCCGTGGTCATCAGGTTCTGGATGTCCTGCGTGTTCATGTTCATCGTGTTCTGAGCCAGCGTCAGGTAATCCCCAGCTGCCTGTCTGGACCGGTCCATGTCCTGTGCCCAGCGATCAGCGCCCGCCTCGAACGCTTGGAAGTATCCCTGCCCGTAGAGATCCTTGACGTTCTGGCCGGTCGATTTCCTGAGCGCCTCGTACCCGGCGGCGGTCCTGCCACCACCGAATGCGCCCTGCGAAGACTGCATGCCCTGCAGACGGTTCTGCTCCATCAGCGCCTGCTCGCGGATGTTTCGTGCTGCAGGATTGAGCGCCCCTTCGAGGTAGGGGTTCATATACGCCTGAATGTCAGCGTCGGTGAATCGCTCGGTCGTTCTGCCCAGCAGGCCCCGGGCCGTATCCACGTCCCCGGCCCACTGGCCTGCCGCCGTCCGGGCCAGACCGATGCCCTGCTGCTCGTTCTGGGTCAGCCCGGCAACCCGTTCCCCGGTGTACGGGGTGTACTGCTGGTTAGCAATACGCTGACCAATCCCGACCGCCTGCCGAGAAGTTCCCTCGACCCAGTCAGGAACTTCCCTACTACTCTTCGTCTTCGTCTTGCTGGACCCGCCCATGCTCGCTCCTCAGGAATGTGCCGCCGAGATATTGGTATCCCTTCATCTTCAGCAGCCGATCTTTGATGTCGATGTTTTCGCCCCCGGCATTGATGCCGAGCAGTATAGGTGCATTCTTGTCATCCGCGAAGGCATGCGCAGCCCTCATTAATGCGTCGAAAGCACCCAATTCCCTGTACTTCTTTTGTACGTAGAGCCATTCGAGATAGAGAAACCACTTTGGACTCCACGGAAACTGGTAACTCGTCAGCGCCATGGAGCCAACGATGCGCCCAGAAAGATCAACGCACATCACGTAGCCTTCCGCGAGGGTACGTGCTATCCAGTTGATCGCTCGTGCTTCATCAGCTTCCGGGTAAGCGCCTCCTTCTGAATGACAACTCAGCAACAGCCTCAGGATGTTGCTGGCGTCGAGGGGCTTAGCCTGTCTGATCTTGATCACTTCTCCTCCTAGATCATTCGCCGTAATGCGTCGAAGATGTTCGACGGTGTGATGTCGTTGCCATTGGCAGCGACGTAAAGATCATGGATGCCCTGCATGGTCTCGCGAGCATCCGCGATGATGGCGACCTGCTCAGCAGTAGCCGTACCAGCAATGGGGTCCGGGTTGCCATTGGTATCCTGAAACAAAAGATCAGCCATGCCTTGATCCGTGCCGCCCGCGTATTGGTAAACCTCGATGAAGCGTTGATACGACTCTTCCCCATCGTTCAGGCTTTTCACCATGTTCGATGCGAGCGTGCCTATTTCGTTTTGTGCTGGTATCCAGCGTTTGGTGCTGGTGTGGCTCATAACTTTCTCCTACGGCACGCTGAGCGTGCCAGTGAAACTTCCATCAAAAGACCCGATTGTCGCGCCTGACCTTGTATTGTCGAACGACAGATAAATTGTGTACGCTCGGTCCAGCCCGGAATTGTTATGCCACCATTCGCGGGCCGTACCGTTACCGATTTGCAACCACGTATTCTGTGCATCCGTACCGACTACGCCAGCCGATGAAAAATAAACCGAGAACTCTTGTGAAGTCACTGTCGGCGTGACCCAGTCACCTTTTGCTGAATAGGTGATGTTGGCCGTCCGCTGATCCATGCTGCCGTCAGCGTTCAAACGAAGACCGGCGTGAGTGGTGCCAGTGACATTGACCGTACCGCCGAGAAAATCGAATACCCGCCCCGCTGCTGCTACGACCCCATAAGGAAATGCGCTCACGCTCATGCCGTGATCTCCGATCCCCAGATGTAGTAGACGGTTGAGGACTGTCTCCAGATCGTTGCTACTCCGCCGGGGCCGACCGTGCAGCCGCCAGCGGTGTCTACCCGCCCTGAGCCCGGCTCTATGTAGTAGAGCGTGGTGCTGGTGCCTTCGGTGATGGTGTAGTTACCGGAGGTGCCTGCGTTAACGACGGTCGTGACGCCGTCTACAGGGAAGTCGAGGTCGCTGCTTGCCGCGAGCGTCAGCGTGTAGGCCGTGGTGTTGTCCGTGAACGCCATCGCCCCACAATGCCCTGCTTCCAAGGTATCGGAGACGTTGTTGTTGAAGTCAGAAAGCTGGTTAAATCCAATGTCTAGCAGGTTTCCAGCGTGGTCTCGTATCTCTCCGCCAGAGGTGTTTCCAGTGTTGTCATAAACCTGAGTGCCGAACGCCCAGTTTGTTTGGCTGGCGGCGTAGAACTGCACCCTGAGGTCTGGGTCGGCAATGATGAGGTTACGGTTGTTGTTGCCCGCATCCTCTCCCTGAATCAGCCACCGCGCACTGTTGTTCTGGCTTCGGATAAAGTGATCGCCGCCGCTGACGCACTGGATGAAGGCGAGTCTGTTGGAGAATGTAGTGGTGTCGTAGAACCCAATGAAAGGCTGGTTCGTGACGCCCGTGCTATCTGTTATGTCAAAGCCGTACTGGTGCGTCCGAAAGACCTGCGCCCCATCGAAGTAGAGAGACAGCTCATTGTCGCTTACAGACTCGTTGTACTGCCAGACCCACTGGTTGTTGATGTCGTCGTAGAGCCCAACCCTGTTAGTCGTGCCAACGCCGGTCAGGTTCGACATCAGCACAGTTTCACCACCGATGCTGTAACCGGACCATGTGCCGCTGCTTCCTGCCGCGCCTATGGCCTCAATTGATCCGAAGCTGCCGGTGACCTCGCGAATGTAGCCTACGTTTGCTGACCCGACGTAGAAGTTGTTGCCGTAGATTCGCTCAAAAATATTACCGGCGCTGCCGACATAATAGGTGTCTGTCGTGTACGGCAAGACGTTGCCGTTTACGTCTATTCCTACATTGAAATAGAACCTAGCACGGTCAGTCTGGAAGTGGCTGTAGGTTGAGTTCTGTGGGCCAAACAGAAGGTAGCCAGAAGACGTATCCAGCCGAAGGTTAGTGCTGTTGTCGGACACCGTGTTGGTGCCCATAACGAGGTCGATCCCCGAGGCAAGCGTGAGGGCTGTGTTCGATACAGTCGCTCGCGTGGAGTTTCCAATGCGGAAAACCATGTTAGCGTTGCCGCCGGTGGACCATGTGTTGTTAAGAAACGCCGTGCCATCGGCATCCATCCCCATGCGGAAACGCTGATTGGTTCCTGCGCCCTGCGTGGTGTTGTCGCCACGTATTTCGATGTGGTGAGTCCCGACGCCGGTATCGTAGTCCCAGTTGAACGTCAGGGTGTCGCCTTGGTTCCTGAAGATGACATCGTGGTAGAAGTTGCTGTTGCCGCTCTGAATCAGCAGGTACGTTGGTGACGCGCCCTGAGCGCGGAACTCGTGGACAGTAGCATCGTAGAAGGCGTTGTTCGCCTCAGTGGCATGGCTGCCGCCGTACAGCTCTATGTTTGCGCCTGTGCCGTCACCGCCATAAAGCGTAAGGCCTGATGTATCGCTATCCTTGCGGATGCTTCCGCTGACGCGCAGATTATCGAGTATGGTGAAATTGGTCGTGTCGATGTTCGCGACTTGGGTGCCAGCAACGCTGATGTCCAGATTGTTACCGGCAGACCGGAAAAAACCAGTGTTGGTCTCGGACGCAAAAGATATGCCCGGCGCGCTTGCATTGCCGCCTTGGAATAGAGCTGGCGAGGCTTCGACCTTGAACCCCTCAGTGAACACAAGACGCTCGGGAGCAGTCCCGTCCGCCTCCATTCTGATGATTGTGGTGAAGCTGGGATTGGCAAGCTGGACCTGCACATCCGCAGCGTTGCCAGTGCCAGTGTTGAAGACCATCCTCCACACATCTTCGTAGGCAGAAACACCGTCCCAGTTTTCAAACTCCAGCAAACGACGGGTAGCCGCCGTTGCGTCGGCCTGCCCTCTGACGTAGGGCGCAGAGGCAGTCAGCGTGACCGCTCCAGTGACCGCCAAGTCGGTACCGTTGTACGTAAGCCCGCCAGCGGTGTCGATCCAGCTTCCGCCAGAGCGGTACAGCAGGTCGTTGTTTGCTGCGCCTGTGAGATCGACATCGGAAAGATCACCGAGTGTTGCAGCCCCGGCTGTAAGGTCTTCGGTGACTCCATTGACCCGAGCAAACACGCCAGCGGTGGTGGTCCACATATCCCCATCCACGGGCGTGGTAGGGGCAGTACCGTGCGGCAAACTGATGCTGGCTGCACCCGTGGATGTGGCAGGCATGGTCTGCTTGCTGGTCCACGTGTTGGCGGCTTCGAGACGAGCGAACGAATAGGTAACACCGTCCATGCGCATGTAAAGCTGCCGAGTGCCGCCCCCGGTGTGCCATATATCGCCATCAACGGGGGCTGTCGGGGGAGAGCCAGAGGGGAAGCTGAACCCGGCCCGAGTAGCTGTTGAGGAGGTCAACAGTACCTTGCCGTTCGCCTGCAACGTCATTGCGTTGCCGCCAGTACCAATGAAAACAAGGTTTTCGCTAGAATCGAATCGCTGGGTGTACTGGACAGTTCCTACGTTATTTGCGAACTCGATGTTGAAGGTCTGTGCGTCGTTCTTCCTGAACTGGAATGATCCGGCTCCAGAGCCGCCTGTCGCGTCCAGCCGTAAGGTCGGCGTGGTGGTCGGGGTCAGCCACGCTAACGCACCGCCCGTGTCCTCCCAGTTCCCCCCTATGCGGTATAGAAGATCGCCGTCTGCTGCACCCGTCAGGTCCGGTATGAACACCGGCACCCCATCGACCCGAAGCTCTCCGGCTTGGGTGGAGTCGAGGGTGATGTCCCCCGCTCCGGTGTGATCCATCTTCAATGCCATTAGCCGGTACTCTGAATGATCTCCACGTGGGCGACCCAGCGAATCGTCTTCGCCGCCTCCCCGGTGACCTGCACTCGCAGGGAGCCGTTGGTGGTCTCAGCGTCCACCGCCGCGTCCCATGCCGTGGTGGACTCTGCGTAGATGTTCTTGACCACCGTGCCCACAATGGCGGTCGAGGCCGCGTTGGTGTCGCGCTTGATCGAACCCTTGAACTCGTAGGAGGCGGACTCCCCGTCCACGTCGGCGCGTCTGGCGGCGATAGTGACCCGGAAGCCCCACGTCGTGTCGTTCGGCATGATCATGGTGTTGGACGCGCTTTCGGCAGAGCCGTTGGTGGTCAGCACCGACTGAGTCGCGTCCGTGGTCTGCCGCCTCAAAACGTAGACCACAGCCTGAGCGTCGCCTGCTGCGGCGAACTGGCCGCTCGACATGGACAGGACACCCTCGACACCGTTGGGAGAAGAATCACCGTTAGGTCCGATCTGCGTGCCCGTGTCGGTGATATCCGGGGCGGCGGAAAAGGTCCACGTATCGGACACGGTGACTTGGTCAGCGCCGAGCGCCGCCTTGACGTTCGCCCACGTGATGTCCCGATGAGACGTGTTGGCGCTGTCATAAATCAGCATCGAGTCGGCATCGAGGATGTCGGTATTGGTGGTCAGGCTGGTGATATCCAGCTGTACCGTGTCAGTGACGATGGCAATACCTTCGCCTACCTGAACGTCTACATCATCCACGTTGATGATCAGACCCGCGCCCGCATTGACGTTGAACGTCCCGGCGGGAGACTCGCTCAGACCGTCGCCTGCGGTATAGACCGTGCCAGTGCCGGTGAACTGGGTCCACGTCACATCCGTCGTGTTCAGCGTGCCGCCAGCATCCACGGTACAGACGTAAGCCACGTCCTGATTCGTGGTGCCCTCGGAGACGAAGACCGCTGCCGAGACCAGCTCGTCCCACGTATCGGCATCCGTCGCTCTGGACCACGCGCCCGCCGCCACCACGTAGATGCCATTCTGGGACAGCGTGCTTTGGTTCTTGACCAGCACCCGGTCATCGGCCACCACGCCCACGCCGTCGATGGTCTGGGTGCCTGACAAGGTGATGTTGCCGGTCGTCGCTACCCTCACCGCCTCTTTCCAGCTCAGCCCGTTGGCGATGTTATCGACGTAGGTCTTATTGACGAGATCGTTGGCATTGGTCGGGGCAATCGAGGACTGCGGCAGCTGGGTGTTGAAGTCCACGTCCACGTTGTTGAATACCACCGCAGTGCCAGAATCGAACGTCAGGGTGCCGGTGCTGTAGTTGTCAGACGCATCCGAACGCAGCAGGCTCCCCCCGTCCAGCCCATCCAGCTGATCGGCATTCAGGTTGGTCACCAGCGTGGTCGAGTCCACCGTGAACGGCGAGGTGCCGGTGGTCATGTTGAAGTTGACTGTGGCCCCGTCATCGAAGTCCAGCGTGGTGGCGGCTGCGAAGTTCCACGTGTTGGCCCCGGTGAACGAGTCGGACGCATCCGCCCGGAGGAACGAGGTGCCCAGCGTGGTGTAGTTGTTGGTATGGAACACCGTGTAGGTGTCGATCCGCATCGTCTCTGCGGCGTTGGAATCGACTTGGATGTCGCCCGCCAACGAGTGGTCGAAGTTGATAGCCATTAGTGTCTCGTCTCCGTGATGTAAACGCGGGCAACCCAGCGGACGGTCTTGCCCGCCGATCCCGTGACGTTGATCCGTACCGCCCCGACAGACGTATCAACGGCAGCTGCCACGTCCCACGTTGCGTCATCTTTGTGATGCGTCGTCTTGGCGAAACCGTGGATGCCGGTGGACCCCGGTGTTGCCGCTCGATCCGCGCCGCCTTCCAGCGTCCATGCCCCGGACTCCTGTGCCCCGGTGTTCTTGCAAGTGATCTCAGCCCGCACGTGATACGAGGAATTGTTGGGCAGCTCGATCTGGTTAGTGCCGCCGGGATTGGAAGCATCGGTGGTCAGCGTCACCGTAGAGCCATCGGTCGTCTGGCGGCGCAATACGGTGGTCCATACCTGCGCATCGCCCGCCGTAGTGAATTGCCCAAGCGACCCAAACCACAGGGCATCGACCACCGTCTGATCCAAGTTCTGGCCGAACAGAAATTCACCCTGCGCCCGCCAGCTGCCCGTGATGATCTCATTGAGGTCCAGCTCGCCGTAGTTGCCAAGATCGCTGATCTGGCTCTCGGTAATCGAGATCGTGGCCTGAACGTCGGCCCAAGAATCCTGCCGGTGATTGGTGCCGTTCCAGTAAGCGATCAGATCAGTGCCTGAGATCGCTGCCTCAGTCAGTCCGCTGAAGTTGAGCGCGACGTCATTGGTGTTGACGAGGATGCCTTCTCCCTGACCGACTGCCACGTCGTCCGCATTGACGACGATACCGTTGCCAGCGCCGACATCGAGAGTTCTCGTAACAGAGAGATCACCACCGCCAGTAAGACCAGCGCCAGCAGTGATGTCCACAGTAGTGTGGTCGATATGCTCATTGGCGACGAAGTTGGTGAGGACGTCGTGGTCGATAAGGTCATTGCGCACCGTCAGGGTAAGAACGTCGCCGTAGGTCACATCGTCATCAGTGACGACCGCCTCCAGCAGGGCGTTGCCGGAAAGAAACCTGAAGTATTCGTCGCCGGTCAGTGAGGTGGAATTGCCGAGGGTATCCCGAAACCCGATGTACTGATCGACAGCGCCCCCGCCAGCGGCCTCTTCGGCCATAACGAACGACGCGGATCCGCTGTCGTATTTCAGGATGTAGCCATCGACGGCTGGCCCGGTGACGTCGGACAGGTCGAAAATCGACTCGTTGGTAATGTCCGTCAGGTAGTTGCCGAGGTCGGTGATCTCGGCGCTGACGTGGGTATGGTTAAGCGGTGCGAAGTTTCCGCCGGTCGTGAACAGCGACACCTCGCGATCGAGATCCAGCAGGCCGGTATTGATGGCTCGCAAGCGGCGCTCGATGATGTCCACCAGCGACCGCATCCGAAACCCATCGTAGGTCTCGGTGGGAAAGTCTGGGAGTCTTTCGCGAGTGTCGGCCATTACCGTTTGCCATGCGCTCCGACCCGGGCCCGCCATTCACCCATGCGCCAGTCGTCGCCGATCGCGTCCGATCGGACTTCCAGCGACACCTGCCTGCCACGGAAGCGCATGCTGATCTTGCGCGTGCCCGGCGCGACTGTGTAAGGGCCCTTGTCGATGGTCTCGATATCCTGCGGGTAACGCCGCCCGTTCATGCTCACATCGACCGCCCCCTCCAGCCTGAGGAAATCGGGAATCAGCTGATCCACGTGAACCAGATACTCGCCAGCCTCCGGCAGCTCCATGTCGTAAGACTGCAAGTATGATCCTAGCGCCGCGCCATTGGCGTCCACGCCGGTCTCGTGCTTATACAGATAGCCATCGGTCGCGGCGGCGTAGGGTTTCTCCAGCACCGGGCTGCGATCTGCCCATGCTGTCCTCGACAGAGAGCCGATCGACCACGTGTTTTCTTCGTAATTGAACATCACGTAGCGATTGACCTCTGGCGACGGGTAACCGACTACCGGCGACGTGGTTGGCACAGTGATGTTTTGCCCGCTGGTGTTGAACAGCACGTCACGTGTCATGACGATGTTGTCGATATATCCGGGCCAGTTGCGCATGGAGGCCCCGCCCCAGCCGTTGACATTGCCTATGCCCACAATGATCTTATTCAGATCGTCGTCGAAAGTAGTAATGTTGGTTGATTGCGCAATCCATTGACCGTTCATCCAGACATCCACGCGATTTCCGCTGCGCTGTGCTGTAAACCAATTCCATGTGTCCAGCGGAAAAGTCGCCGTGGTCATGTTGGATATCCCAGCGCCTGTCGAATTGCCACTGGCCGCAGTCCAAGCAAAATAGTATTGAAAGTCTCCGGCGATGTTTGGAACGAGCTGGATGTTCCAGCCCTTGTTGATGGTGCCGCCCCAGCTGCCCTGCGGCAATTGATTGCCCATGATCCCGTATGGGTTTGCGCCAGTAAGATACGAGCCGGTCGGCAGGTACACCCAGCCATGGATCGTCCAGTCACCCGTTCCTAGCGCGTACTGTGAGCCGGTCCACGAGATGGCGTTGTCGGCAGTGGTGCCGTCGCCTTGTACCGAGTTGACGCCGAACTTGGCCTGATCTGTCGTCAGGGTCAGGCCAGCGCCCTCGGCAGTCGCAAACTCGCCAGTCAGCGCATCGACGTTGCCCGACTCGTTCTCGTACAGGAACATCGGGTTGCTGCCCGTTTGAGCGGCATCCTGCTCCTGATCCTGCTCGCCGATCTGCCCCGGGTAGAAGAACCAGATCTCGTTGAACTCCCGGTTCAGCCCGCCGAACGACTTGGCTTTCTGGGCGACGTTGAGGTTGTCGTAAACCTTGTTTCGCACGTCGCACGGCAACACCCGGAGGACGCCGTCGTACATGAAGAAGTCGCCCTCGCCCATGAAGAACACCCGGTAGTCCGTGGCGACCACCGCATTGGGCCCGAGGATCGAGACGTTCTCGCCGACCACGTTGACGCCGTAGACGTCGAAGCCACCGAGGTAGTCCACCGAATGCACAGACTCATCCGTGAAAGCGAGGATCTGCCCCCGGGTCTTGACCGCCGCGATGATCTCCGAGCCCCGGTACAAGCGCAGGTCGCCTGAGGTATTGGTGTCCCTCGGGATCCAGTCGCCGAAATCTTCCTGAGAACACCAGCGGATGAGAAGCGGGTCGAATACCCCCGAAAATCGCTCTGTCGAGCCCATGGCGAAGAGATGTCGGTCTCGCTGGGAAATGATAGCCACATTGCAGTTGACGGGCGCTTGCGACAGGAGAACGGCTCTGGAGGCCGCTCCCGAGGTTCGGTCCCACCAGTAGATCGATTTCCCGAACGGACAGGCGATCAGATCCTCGCCCCAGTTATCGAGGCTCCACGTCCGCGCCGCCACGGTTACCTGACTGGATGGGCGCGGCGTGTCGTAGCCCTGCTCGCTCAACGGCAGAGAAGTATCGTCCGCACCATAGCCGTAGATGCCGTAGCCATTCGCCAGCGACCCGGAACGCAGCCCGGTGTTGATCTGGTACTCCATGCCGACCGTGCCACCGCCCGTTGCATTTGCAATGGCAGTAACCCCGGTCTCGATGGTGTAAGAGCTGAACGACGTGGACAGGATCTGGTATTCACCACTGACCGTGATACCACCGACTGCCGTGGCCCCGGAGAACGTGACGAAATCGTTGGTAATCGCCCCATGGCCGACATCCGTGATGGTGACGATCGAGGATCCGTTGACCGTAGTGATCGGGTCCACCACCGAGGACGTGCGCCTGATCGGCGTAATGTCATAGAGGTTGCCGTCCTGCCACAGGTAGAGCTTCCAGTCTGTCCCGATGGCCGTCCACAGCGACCCGTCCAGCGCAGCCCAGTCATGGATATCCCGGGCCACGCCGAGAAACATCGGTTGAATCTGTTCCCAGCCACCAATCTTTTCCGGCAGGCCATAGCGGAAACGCACCTTGTCGGCCTCTTTCCACCGACCCTTCGCGCCGCGATCGGTCTCCTCGGTATAGATCCCCGGGGCGACTGGCAGATTGATGATGGTCTTCTGGGTCATTACGGTACGCTCAGAACGCCCGTGAAGCTGGCGTCATAGGTCTCTCCCGGGGCATACGGCGGGGTCGTCCCGGTCTTCGTGTTATCGAACGACAGGTAGATGGTGTAGGCCCGGCTCAATGTCGAGAAGTTGTGCCACCATTCACGGGGAGTTCCATTGCCGATCTGTATCCACTCTTCCACCGGGGATCCGGTGATGTTCCCAATAGTATCGAAGTAGATCGAGAATTCTTGCGTGGTCACGTCCGGCGTGACCCAGCGCCCTTTCTGCGTATAGGTCAGGTTCGCCGTTCTCTGGTCCATCGAACCATCGGCGTTCAGTCGGAGCCCGGCGTAGGTTGTCCCGTTGACATTGGCATCTGCCGTCCGAAACACGAAAGTGATCGGCGGCTGCTGGATCAGGGCTGGCGATCCCCAGAACGGCATTACGAAACGTCCAGCAGGGCCGAGCCGACCCACTTGCCGCCACCCGGGTAATTCCTGAAGTACTCGAAGGCGACGTAGTCCACTGCCCCGGCGCTACCCGTGGTGAGCGTCGGTGGTGTGCCGCCCACCCATGCGTAGGCGCTCCCCCACGTGATCGTGGCCCCGGACGTCTGGTGATGGATCATGATCCGAATCACCTGCCCGTCCGCATCGGCAGTCTGTGTCGTCGGATTCTGGAAGGTCGCCGAGATCGCACTGGTCACCGTGACATTGAACGCATTCGAGTTCTGGTTGGGCACCGCGATGGTGCTGCCCCATGTCAGCGCCTCCCTGACCGCATTCTGGCCCTGCGTAAACGTCTGCACCTTCGACGTGCCGACGCCCAGATCTTTCCTGACAAAATCCTCGCCCGTGACGTAGCCGCCATCGGACAGCAGGTTGTCGGCATTCTCGGCGTTGGTGGCGTTGATCGCATTGGTGACGTCGCCGGAATCCACGAGGTAGGCGTCAGTGCTGTCCACGAACACCAGCCGGGTTTCACCATTAGGGATGGTGACGCCCGTACCAGTGGCCGTCTTGAACGTGATGTCGTAAGCCGGACTGTAGGCATTCCTGACGAGGTAAACCTTCGCGTACTCTGCCGAAGAGCCGAAGGCCCCGCCACCCTCGATCGGCGCGGTGATGGTCACTGGCCCGCCGGGATTGTCGATGCAATCCAGCATCATGGCCCGGGCATCCGGGTTCACCGGGTCGGGCTCGCCGTTACCGTATCCCAGAGAAATGGTGGATCCGGTGACCGTGCCGTCGAGAACCTCGCGTTTGACCACGGCGTCTTCCAGCATCTTGAAGACGCTGTTGTTCAGGACCGTGCCCCACGTATCCGGGTTGTCGTTAGTTTCCTGCATCGTAAGACGCAGGTTCTTGGTCGTCTGTGCCATTATCTAACTCCCTGTGGGGCAGGTATCGGCGTCATCCCGAGCTGGTTGTAGCGGGTATTCACCAAAGCATCCATCTCCCGCTTCGCAGCCGGGAAACGGCTCATGTAATCGTTCTCCCATATCGCCACTCTATCGTCCGCCTTGACGAACTTCTCCGCTTCGGCAAGGCAGGCATACAGCAGGATGTCTGCGGCGTTGTCGCTGAGCCAGTTGCTTTCTGTCGTGCCGACTTCCAGCGGCGTGGGTCGCGAGCGGAAATTGATGTTCACCGTGTAGATTGCGTCCGCGCTCGGTGCGAGTCGCCACTGCGACAAACCGTCCTCGGCGAAATACTTCGGCAGCCCGTCCACGCCATTAAGGTAATCGCGCACGAAGTCGATCGAGCGCAGCTCCAGCCACTTCGTTTCCCCATTAACCGAGATGTACATCCAGCGCACGCCCAACTGAAAGTCGCTGGTGTACGCGGCTGGCTTTGTCAGGACGTCGTTGCCGACTGCCGTGCTGGCCGTAGTGCCCACATCGAAGATCGTCAGGTCCAGATCTTTCAGCAAGCGAAGCTCGCCGAGGTTGATGACCTCTGGAATCGACGCGGTGAATTCTGTGCCGTCGTCTTCCAGCCACGCTTGAAGATCGGCGGTCAGCTGGGTTGCAGTGGTCTTGTAGCTCATGGGTTCTGCCCCAGTGTGAACAGGTCGGTGACGCCGGTCAGCGCCGCGAACTCTGTGTTCGTGTTGATGGTGAAGGTCGCTCCTTTGTCAGTAGATACGCCCACCATGCCCTGCGCGGGTGAGAAATTAGACTGACCCACGATGTAGAGCTTGCCGTTGATGATCCCGCCATGCTTCACGTTGCCTCGGTTGCTCAGATACACGGAGCGGACATTCAGATATGACCACGTCGGGTCCGATGTCAGTGGGCCGCTGGTCTTCCAGATTCCGCCGAACGAAACGAAATACCCATACCCGCCGCTGTCCACAAAGAACTGCACAGGCTGATCCAGCGTGCTGCCCCAGCTGATCTCGTTGGTGTTGGTGTTCCACGTGGAACCATCGTCCGTAGAGATGACGATGGTCGCGTCCCTGTTGATCGTGTTGAAGATCGCCGCGTACAGGTTGGTTCCGTCTGAGGCGATCCACGTCGCGTGCCCGCCCAGCGTGTTGACGGGCGTGTAGGGATAACTTCCCGACCAGCCAGCCGGAACCTTGGTGGTCAGGTCAACGACAGTTGTGAGGTCGCTATTCTCCCACGGCACCAGCCGGGTGTTCGTGTCCCACTTGATGATCTCCATGGCCCGGTTGGTTTGGGCACCAGCATTATCAACGTCACCCAGCCAGCCAAACATCTCGCCCTTGTGCAGCGCCATGCCATACAGATAGGTGCCGGGGCTGTTTTGCACGAGCAGAAACGACCCATGCTGGTGAAGGCGCGGGTCAGAATGCGCACTGATGAACGAACCCCGGCCCCCGGCATCGGTGCGGTTGTAGATCATCACGTCTTCGCCCGTGGTCGGCCAGCGTTTCTTCTGATACAGCCTTTGGACCGCCGTGCCGATCTGCCCGCCGTTGCCATACGTCACGCGAGCAAAATGTTCTGTGATTCTGATCTCGTCGATGTTGCCGTCCGCGTAAGCCAGATTGTCATCGTTACGTCCGGCAGTGGAGCCGGAGCCGTCGCTTCCGATGCGAAAGTTGGAATCGATCTGTTGCGTCGTTGTGAGTGTGGCAGCAGACAAAGCGCCGTGCCGCAAGCGGATGTTTGTAGAGCCTTCTTTCTGGGCGCGGGAGATCGCAATATGCTGCCAGCCGTTGGGCGAATCCAGCCGATTGGCCGTGCTTGCGCCAAGCGCCGCCGCTCCCTCGATGCTGGTGCCGTTATGCACCACGATGCCGTAGGTCAGATCACTGGAGAACGGGGCCTGCACGTAGACATACCAGCTGCCCGCCGTTCCCCACGGCAGATCGGAATGCAGGATGACTCGCTCCGTAGTCGAGTCTGCGGCCAGATCGTTGGCGCTGGGCTTGTAGCTGAACTCGATGGTCCACTCTTTCATGTCGAACAGGCCATCGGCAGCGTTGTACGCACGCAGATAGCTGGTGCCGCTGCCTGACAGGCTGATTGACCCACCTATCCCGAAATCCGTAGCAACCCCTTCTGAGTAGCTGGGCGCGGAAGGCCCAACCGAGGTCAGGGTCTTGTTGCCAATGGCATCCTCGATCACCTCTGCCAACACATCGCTGGTGCGGATCAGCGCCGTCACGTCCAGCGGCGCACCCGAGCCGTAGGTGATGGACTTCTCGAAAGTGCTGTTGCCGCCGCCGTTGGCAAGTCCGAGCAGCGTGTTGTTGTGGGCGATGATTTCTTCCCACGTTGCTCCATCGTCAGGCGAATACCAGCCTTCCTGCTCGTCACTCATCGTCAGAATGGTGCTGCCCGCTGACATGACGAGGACATTGTCCCAGTTGTCGCCAGAAGGTGAATCCAGACTTTCGTTGACCAGCGTGGTCAGGTCGTCGTCTGAGGTCAGCAGTGTCTGCCCTCCAGCGATGTCAGGGGCACCCAGAATGATCTGGGCGATGGAAGCGAGGGTGATGGTGACGGGGATGTTCACGGTCGTACTCTGTGGCGTGCTGGCAGTGTCGGTGATCGTCACCAATAGCTCGCCCTGATACGACCCATCTGCCAGCGAACCGATAGTCAGAGTGGAATTGTCAGAGGTTGGTGACGTGATCGTGATGAGCGGGTCCGGCTGGGTCACCCACTCCCATTGGTACAGGTACGGCGGGCACCCGCCCACCGCGTTGATCTGGATCGCCGAGCTGGTCGAATCTGCCGAAGCCGATTCGCTCAGAGAGGATGGCACCGCCGCAGCGGCCAGCACGAAGTTGCTGTCATTGCCCGCCACCACCTTGGCCCCGGCAGAAATCGGCGAGGGCCCGTCGAACGGATAAGCGAGGTTGATGGTGTAGGTCGGCGTACACTGGATGGGCACCACGATCGGCGAGCAGTACCAGTCGCCGTTGTCCATCTGGATGTAGACGAATCCTTCCTTGCCCCGGGCATCATCGAAGCGCAGGGCGTCGTTGATGCCGACCTGCGTCGCGCCCGTGGGGACCGCACCAGCGGTCGTGGTGTTCTCGGGGATCGAGGGATCCAGATTGCAGCACCCGGTCCTCGGATCGTCGCCCTCGCCGGGCGGCTTCGAGATCTCCGGGGAGGGACGCCACAGGGCCACCGGGTCATCGACGCTGACCGGGATCTCCTGCGGATGCTTCGGCTCCCACCAGTCAGGATGCACGAGCAGGCCCGGGACATGGCCGTCTTCAACCAGATCCCGGTATCGCATCTTCTGGCCGGAACGCTGGCATTCCGCCAGTGCGTGCCGACCTTTCGCGTATTGCCGCCTGCCCGAGCGAGCCATCAGCGATAGCTCCTCGAAGTTCCTCGCCTCCGGGCCCAGTTGCTGCCCGGCACGATCCTGACGTCACCGCGCTCGCGGGTCGCCGCGATAGCCCGGCCAACAGCGCCGTTGTCGGTCGGATTCATCGGGCTGCCGTAGGCTTTGACCCGCAGCCGGTCCTCGATGACCACCTCGGAGAACTTCTCCGCCAGCCGTGCCGCCAGATCGGCCACGAACGCCTCGCGGGCGTAGTAGGGCACGTCCGGGTTATCGGCTGCCGAATCGTGGTCCTCGAAGCGGCTGACGATGTCGAAGTAGATCTCGTCGGTAGAATTCTCTGGCGTGGTCCAGAACGACACCGTGATGGCGTCGCGCTGTTTGTCGATGAAGATCCTGTCCGGGCGACCCTGCACGTCTTTGTCGGGAATGTCCGCCCACTCCTGCCGCGACATGAATTCGATAGGTGTATCGATGCCGTTGCGTCGCAGAAAGACGTTCATGACGTCGAGGTACTCCGCCGACAGGGTGTAGGTCGCCGTGCCCTGTGTGATCGGCGTGCCGAGGCTCGCCAGCGTCTGCAGATCGACCCGGGAGATCTTCCACTCCTGAAGATCCCGCGTCGCCCAGTCCGCGAGCATGTAGTTGATGGACCGCCGAGCGGACTGGATATGACGGAAGCTGAGCGTGGCGGGGTCCACCCGCGCACGCTCGAACGCCTCGTCTACCATGTCGGCCAGCTCGGGGGACCAGAGAAATGTCCCGCTGGTCGCCATGGCTTACCCTCCGCTTGTCATCGTGTCCTGAAGGATTGTGATCGCGCCCGATCCAGTGCCTCCAAGTACCACCCTTACCGAGTCGATCGCCCAGCCGATCCGGTACGATCCATCGGCGTCTGCCGCCCGGGCGATCCAGTTCGCCGAAGCTGGGGCCACCGCAGTCGCCACGCCGCTGTAGGAATTCGCTCCTGCATTGGCGCGGATGTTGTCGATGGTCCAGCTCACTGACGTCACGGTGAGCCCGGTGACTTCCACGGTGATGACGGTTTCATCGGTGTAGCGGTTAACCGGGATGTAGTACGTCCCGGCTGCCGTCACGTCTTTCCTAATGGGGCGCATGAGTCACCCCCTTAATCGTTGACTACGCCGTCGTCGTTGAACCCGAACGTGATGATTGCGGTGATGTTGCCCGTACCAGCGGTGCCAGTGCCGTCGTCGCCAGCGGTGATCTCGGCATCGGCAGCGAGCGCCGTGCCCACCAGTACGCCAGACGCGGCGTCGCCGACGAGGTAACGTCCGGTGGTCGTCGAGGTGGCCCCGTTGAGGATGGCATCCGGGTCCGGGGTCGCCGTGTTCACGCCGATATCGAACGCCGGGGTCGTGCCGCCAGTATGGCCGGACACGATGTCCACGTGGGTGATGATGGCCCCTGCCGGAAGCCACTTGCCTGTCAGGGTCGTGTTGGCAGCTGCGCCGTCGAAGGTGACGGCGAGATGCGAGAGTACCGGGGCCGGAGTTGCCTTCGACTCTGCGCCGCTACCGCGCTGTCGCCAGTAGCCTTTTACCGTAGAACGCTTACCCATCTGTCTTCTCCAGTGTCCCTTAAAGGGTCGTCAGGGTAGAAATAAAAGGGGCCCCGGGGCGACGGACGCAAAGCAGCCGGTCTAACTGCAATTTGTCCACCCCGGGGCCCCCCGTCCGCTTACGCGGTGCCGGAGCTGCCGAACGCAGCGCGATAGTCGGACCAGCCGAAGCTGTACCGCTCACGCGCCTTGTACCGCATGTTGCCGGTCTCGAAGTCACCCTCGATGCCGCGCTGGATGCCCTTCCGCACCATGTGCTTCAGACCATCCGGGCAGTCGGTGAGCAGGAACCATGCGTTGGCGTCGGTGAACCTGTGGTTCACGTGAACGCCGCCGGGGAGCATGCCCATCGACTTCATCGCGTTGACATCGTTGTCAGCCGTGCCCGGGCGATAGGGCGAGGCCACCAGACGCTCGGCCACGAACATCAGGTCTGACGGGATTGCCAGCTTCTGAGCCCGGACGGCGATCGGGATGCCCCGCTCATCGACGTACTTGCTGATGGCGATGAACGCCTCTTCGAGTGACGTCTCCGAGAGGTCGGCCTGCGTGGCGAAGGTGTTCGCCTGCGTGCCGCCGCCCCAGAGCGGATGCACGGTGCTGAACAGCGGTACTGCATCACCACCCGGGAAGTTCACATCGAAGCCATTGTTGAAGATGGCTGCGCCCTTCACTTCCTTGGTGTGCTGCATGGACCGGGCCAGCGCCCGTGCATACTTGCCACCGATCGAGCCGTAGAGGTTGTCCTCTTCCGCTTCCTCGGTCAGCGCGAAAGCCAGCGCGATCGTCTCGTGGACGTACCTGCTGACGAACGCTTCGCCACCGGCATCGTAGGACACCGGGCCACCCTCGGGCTTGACCGGAGCCCCGGCCAGACCTGCGAGCAGCACGTCTTCCTCGTATGCCTTGTTGGACTGGTTGATCTCGAACAGGGGACGCCACTCGTTGGGATAGCGGCGATACTCCATACCGAAGACCGTGTTGAGCCCTTCCTGCAGTTCTTTGCGGAAGGTTGCGCGATTCATGGTTGCCATGATCTAAAACCTCCCTTAGAACGTGGTTGTGGTGCTGCCCTTCTCATGAGTGAGAATCGAGCAACGCACTTTGGCGAAAGCACCGTATTCGGTAAGCGAAATACCGTCGATGCCGGGGGCAAGCCCTTCGACCTTGACCTGCGGGGCCCCGGTCTGAGCTTGATCGATGTAACCGCCGCTACGGCCATTGGCCGCGTTGCCGGTTCCGTTCTGCCACTCGAACGCCGCGCCCACGTCCGTCGCAGCGACGGTCGTGATCTGAGCGATGAGTTCCAGTTTCGGGTCGTCGTACACATACGCGATGCACGTAGTGCCGGTCGCCAACGTCGTGTCGGCGGGCCAGTACTGGCTGAACTTCACGTCACCGTTGGCATCGACATACTGGCACCCGGCGAAAACGCCGAGAACCCGAGCTGCCGTGCCGTCCGGGCAAAGTTCAATCACTCGGCCACCAGTGGTGGCGTCGGATCGAACCAGATCCCCGGAAAAGATGGACGTGTCGTAAGCCGAGGCGATCTCGTACTCGTTGAGCCTGTTCGGGCAGCCACCCGCCTGATGGACGTTTGGGCGGAACCCGAATGGCGCGTTTACGTTTGCCATTGAGCTTTACCTCACTCGTTGTCGGCCACTTCCACCCTTCTTCCTACTGTACGGGCGGGATGCGTGACCGCAGTCCTGTGATCGCGAACGATCGGAGGTCCGCCAGCTATCTGGGAGTTCTCCAGATCGACTTCGACCGAGTACATCTGGAGCCGTCTGCGCTCCTGTTCGTCGGCCTTAATCTCCTCGAAGATCTCCTCCGGCAGCTCGCAGAGGATCAGATCGTTCACCGCGAATACCCCATCCCCTGACGAAGACTTCGTGCAGAACATCTTCCACTCATCGGGAATCGTTTCTGCTGGCCGGGGAGCCCAGCCAATGCGAAATGCTTTGTTCAGGTTCATGGGGTCGTCCTCACCGCGCACAGTCCGGCGGATCCATCTCTGGACCATTCCTTCCCTCGGTGGCGGAGCATCGAGAGCGGTTCCCCGATCCCATGGCTTCGCCTTCGCTTGGTGGGTGGCACGCTCCGCCGACAGCTCGTCCACACGGCTGCCGTGTCCACGTTCTACTTCGTGGGTGCCCACGGTCGGGACAGGGCGGTTGCCCGTACCAACGGCGGGATTGCTCTTCCTGCTGGGTGCTTTGCTTCTGGTCATCGGTTCGCCTCCTGAAGTTCGGCCTCGCGCTTGTTGCGAGCGAACTCCTTCAGGGTTTCGGGGTCGTTGGTGTCGAGGCCGAATGTGCGCATGACCCTGAAGTCATTGTCATCCAGCGTTACCTTCGAACCGAGCCCTGTGGTCTTGCCCGATGTCCGGTCTTCGCCACTCCCAGTCGGCGCAACGGGAGGTCTCTCCCGATTGCGCTTGCCTGACGGCGTCAGGTCTTCATCGTCGAAAAGTTCCGGGGCCTTTTCTTTAAGACGCCGGTCCAGTTCCTCGAAGTACTCCTCGGTCTGGGGATCGTACCCATCCTTGAAGACTTCTTTGTCCAGCCGGTTGACCAGCCGGGTTTGCCGCTCGAAGCCCTTCATGCCGTACCAGTCCGAATGGTTACCCATCCAGTCATCGGCATACGGGTTCTCATCAGGTTTGCCGGACGGCTTCCCGCTTCGCGTCGAGCCAGAATCGTCATTCTCGCCCATCAGCTCAGCGGCCTTCTTGGCGACTTTAAGTTCCGCCTGAAGATCGGTCATCTTGCGAGTGAGACTGAGCTGGGTCTTGGTTTCGCCTTTCTCGATGGCGTCCTCCAGCTGCTTCTCGATGTCGCCGATGTTGCGCTCAATCTCGTTTAGCTCACGCTCGGAATGTGAGCTTTCCAGCTTCTTTAACCGGGCTTCGAGGCGAGCGTTCTGCTCGCGAATTTCCCGAGCTTCATCCTGCGCCTTCTTTTTAGCCCGTTGCTCACGAGAGAGGCGATCACGAAACTTCTTGCTGAACTTATCGTCACCGCTGTCCTCTTCACCCTCATCCGCCTTGCCTTTGGCTCCCTTGGAGGCATCGGCATCGTCGGACGGTTTCCGGGCATCGTCGGCAGCGCCATCGTCAGGGGCTACCTCGCGAATGCCTTTCGACTCGGCTTCGAGGTCAACCTCCACAGCTTTGCCGTCCGGCACGCCATGGAGATCTTCGAATTGAATTTCATACTTTTCGGACATAATCTTGCCTTCGATTATAGGGTTGCTGACTCAGTCAGGACAAGCTAAACCCATTGCTTGTACAAACTGGGATTTCCGACCACGGCAAGGATCTCGTCGTCGTTCAGGATCACGTACTCGCGCCCGTCCCGCATCTGAATCCTGCGCCCCGCCTGTGTGTGGTACTGGACCCACGAGCCGATCTCCGGCTTATGGACCTCGTCCGCCATCGACAGGCCGGACTTGGTCTTCTCCTTGTAGGCCAGCGAACCCATGTCCACTACCCGCCCGTAAGAGGCCAGCAACGCCGTCGTGTCGAGGACTTCCTGAGGCAGGGCAATACCTCCCTCAGTGGTATCCGGGGGCCGGTAAGGCTCGACCAGAATCCGCCACAGCAGCGGCTTCGGTCGCTCAGGCTCGGCCTCAGGCGGAATGAACGGCACTTCTTGCGTACTCATTCGCCGTCCTGCTCGTCCATGTCCAGCTCCAGCTTGCGCATCATGGCGCGGGCCGTCTCGACCGCACGCATCATGCCCTTGTTGATGCCGCACTGTTCACGGTACGTCTCCATGTTGGCGCAGCCGCCCTGTCCGATGTTTGCCGACCGAGCTGCAATATCGGCCTGACAATTCCGGTCCAAATCATTCACGAATCTTGCGAGTAGGTTCACTTGATACTCCTGCTAGAAATTCGAGCAGTGCTCTGTATGAGAGACCCGTCTCCTGACTGGAGCGGGCAAATTTCCGAGGGGACACGTTCCGCACGCCCCGCTTTCGCAGGAACGCTCGGGCAGCCCGGACGTCCTCAGGCTTTACGTGCGCCATCTTGATTTCCTGACGCCTTCGCTTTCTGGTTTTGCCTCTTTATCTCAGCTTCGGTCTCCTTGTCTTCGCGCTTCTGTTCCCGCTTGAATTCACGGTCTTCGCGGGCTTGTTCGCGCCGCGACTCAGCGTCCTTGCGGGCCTCTTCTGCCATTGCCATCAGCTCACGCCGGGCTTCCTCGGTCAGGGCCGCTTCCGCAGCCTGACGGAGTTTCTCGGCGTGCGCCTCGGCCTCCCGTGCCAGACGGTTCTGGTGTTCCTCATCCTTGCGTCGCTCTTCGTTCTCGAAGGCGATCTGCTTGAACTCTTCCTCGCTGGGCGGCGGCTCGGACTGCGGCATCAGCTCCATGGTGCCTTCCATGGCCGCAGCCTGTGCGATCAGCGCCTCCACCTCGGGGGCCAGCTCTTCCTGCTCCTCGTCGTTGCCGTCGAGATCCAGCGGCGGCAGCACGCCTTCCAGACGGGCATTCATGTTGACCCAGTACTTGTGGGCGTAATGCTCGGCGAGGTGTGCTTCGAGAATTGGCCCGGCCACCATCATGGCCTCGTCGTTCAGGCCCTGCATGAAGCTCATGTGGACCTGTATGTGAGCGTCGTGGTCCTGTTCGAGGAATGCCTTGGCCGCTCGCCCGGTCAGCATCTTGGCATTCTCGGTCACCGGGTCGCAACGCTTGACCTCGTTGCTGACCAGCAGTTCCTCGTAATCGGGGATTCTGATGGCCTGCAGGAACCGCTCCTCGACCTTGTTGCGGTCGTAGAGGTCAGGGGCCATTTGTGACCGCTCCAGCAGCGCCTGCGCCTGCGCGATGCGCTGGGTCGAGCTGAACACGTTGGGATCCGACACCGGCACCACGTCCACGCGCCCGTCGTAGTCCTGCTGGTAGACCTGCTTGGACTCGCCGTCGATCTCGTAGGGATACTCCTGCGGCAGCCACTCGAAGTTCAGTTCGGCCCTAAGCTGGAATTCTTCCGCCTGACTCATGTGCAGGCGGCGGTGAACGCCGGAGAACACCTTCGATGCCTGCTCGATCAGGGCCACCGTGGTGCCAACGGGCCCCGTGTTGGGCGCGTCGCCGACGTTCTCGTCGGTGATCGAGGCGAACCTGCGGCCCGCGTCCGTGATGACGTTGAACAGTTCCACGAGCGCCGGGGACGGTTGTTTGAACGGTGGCGTGTAGAACGCCCGGGACAGCTCCTCGGCGGTCATGTCGCATTCTTTGTACAGCCCCGGAGTGATGTGGTTGTCGCCCTTCGCCAGCTTGGCGTCCTTCGACATGAATCCGCCCTGCATGTTCGAAAATGCAGCGGAATCCAGCAGGGCCCGGATGGTGCCACTGGAGGTCTCGGCCACGGAGCCGATCATGTGCAGCAGGCCGAAGCCGTAGAACCCGAGACCCGGCAGGTAACGGTAATGGGTGAACCAGACCCGCTTCAGGCACTTGTCGTCCTGCTCCTTCCAGTTGCGGCGGATCGACAGAATCTTGCGGGACTCGTTCTCGATGGTGATCACGTAGGGCAGCGGCACGTCTTTCTTGCCGTACCGCTTCTGATCAGGCTCGAACTCCCAGTCCATGTGGCATTCGTAGACCGTGTACATCCGGTCATGCTCATCGACGCTGGGCGTGCGGCTGTCGGCTTCGTCCTCCATGGCCCGGCCCGAATCGTTGCCGATGGTGTCAGAGTCGATGTCGATGATCGTGTCGGGCAGCTCGACCTCGCGATAGAACTCGTTGTGAAACAGTTTCTTCAGCTGCACGTCGGTCATGCGCATGCGGTGCGTGTAGCGCACGGCGGAGTGCAGGTCGGTGGCGGTGTAGGCGACGATCAGATCCTCGGCCTTCACGAACCGGCTGACCACCATGTCCTGCACCGTATCCGGGTAGGTCTTCTTGAAAGCAGACCCGGCCAACGGCAGGTAGAACAGCATCTGGTCGGTGTGCCAGAAGTACGCCTTGTCCTGATCCACCATCTGGTAGTTCATGTGGTCCTTGACGCGCTCGGCCTGCTCGACCCGCTCCATGTCGCGTTTGCCTACGACTTTGGTCTTAACCGGGCCTTCGGACGGGAACGCTTCCTCGATCGCCCGCGCCTGAAACTGCACCACCGCTTCACCAATGAGCGGGTAAGTGACCGAGGAAGCGCCCTCGAATGGCAGATCCTCCATCGGAATGTTTCTGAGGCCCAGTAGCTCCATGGCCTGATCCATGCGGCTCTGCCAGTCCTCGCGACTGTGCAGGTCGGCCTCGATCTTCCTCAGGGTCTTCTCCGCCAGCTCCATTTGCTCGCGGTCTGAGAGCTTATCGACGAGGTTCTCGCCATGACCTTTCGAGTCCATGCTGGAGACCCGGCGAGCGCCGGGGTTGAAATCCACCTCGACGCTCTTGCCGCGTCGCGTCACCCGCACGTCGCCATCGTCCAGCACGCCATCGGCTGGCATGTCGGTCTTCATCTCGGGCACCCGGGGTGCGTCCAGTAGTTTCGCCATGTCTTACCTCGCTGCCCCGCCGTACAGCCTGCGTTGTGCCGGGCCCTTCTTGAATTGATCCATGAGGTCGATGTCGTCGTCGTCCTCGTCCAGATACTCCACGTTCCAGCGCCGCCTGAGCCACAGGGCCATCAGGATCACCGTGTCGTGCATGTCATCGTATTCCGCCGCCGGGAACTGCACCGTCTGCTCGATCACTTCCTGTGCCCAGTTGCGATCGACGTAGAACATGCAGCCGCGCTCGAACACCAGTGACGCCGCATGCGTCCTGACAAACTTCGAGTCGCTCACCTTGATGCGTCGCACCGGCAGGGTTTCACCGTGGATGCGGGTGCGCTTCAGCTCCTGATACAGAGAGTGCCCGGATGCTTTCTTCTCGATCAGGATGACGTCGGGGTTCCACTTGCGGGCGCTGGCCTTGGCCTCTTCACGCAGATCGGGGAAACCGACGCGCTCATTGTACCGTTCCAGCAGGATGGCGCAGAGACGCTTTTGGCCCTTGTACTGGGCGGTCCACGGTTGCCTCGGATCCAGCACCTCCTCGTGTTCGAAGATGCCCCACGTGGTGCGGGCCGAGTAGTCGTTGTCCTCGTTCTCCTCGAACGCCGTGTCGTATACCTGAACCACCATCGAGCAGACCGGCAGCTCGGCATCTTCCCATTTGCGCCAGTGCTTGCGCTTGATGATGTTGCCGCCCTCGGCCACAGGATCCTGCTGGATCTGCGCCGCGAATCCACGTTCGGTCAGTTCCAGCGCCAGCTCGGCCATTTCGCGCTGCCCGAATCGATCCGGGGCCAGCAGGTCGTCCTTGTTCTGGCGCGGATCCTGCCAGATGATCTGGTCCTTCTTCAGCGGCTCGGCGAACCGCTTCAGCCTGACCGGCGGCGGGATGTCCTTCTCGGTCTTGTAATCGCGAGTGCCGGTGTCCTTGGCGATGGTCGTGCAGCGTCGATTGGGATCGAAGTAGCCGGGCAGGTTGAGGTGGACCCACATACCGGTGGTCAGGGCGTAGCCGCACAGGTCCATGTGATGACCGCGCTGGGCGATGATGACGCGGGCGGATCGTTTTGGATCGTTGCGCCGCGTGGACATGGTGTCGCGCCACCAGTCGATCACTGCGGCCCGTTTCACGTCGGAGTTGATCTCGCGCATGTTGTGCGGGTCGTCAACCACAATGCGGTGACCCCCCTCACCCGTGTTGCCGCCATCCACCGAGGTGGCGAGACGGTAACCATTATGGTTGTTCTGGAAGCGGCTCTTGATGTTCATGTCCCCGACCAGCGAGAACACGCCACCGAAGCGTTGCTGATACCACGGCGAGCGAATCAGCGCCCGGCATTTGACCGAGTCCCTGAGTGTCAGCTCTTTCTGGTAGGTGGAGAACAGCCACTGGGTCCACGGCAGCCACGTCCACTCCCATGCGGGCCAGAACACCGCACAGGTCAGTGACTTGGTGTGTCGGGGCGGGATGTTGATGACGAGGTTGCGGATGTCACCGATCGACACGTAGGTCAGGTGGTCGCAGATCGCATCCAGATGAATGCCGCCGATAAATCGGCTGCCCGGCTCAATGATGTGCCATGCCCGTTGCACGAAGCGGCGCAGATCCCGCCGCATGTTCTCGATCTGGATCTCGGTGAACTGGTGGGCCAGCTGATATGCGGTGCCGACTTCCATCAGAGATCCTTCAGCCCGAGGAACTTGGCGAGCGTCAGCAGCTTGCCCTGCACGAACTCACCGAACGATCCGGCGGCGTTGTAGGTCACGGTCAGGGCGTTCCATACGGCAGCAGCGATGGAGGTCGTGTTGGTCATCTGGTCATCGACCGTGGTCGTGCCAGCATAGGTGGCCTCGTTGTCCCACACACCGCTGCCACGCAGCGTCATGCTGCCGGTCGTATTGTTGTCGTTAACCTGCACGCGGCCACTGGTCATATCCCACGAGAACGCAGCGGTGCTGGTCTTCTGCAAGAACTCAACGCCGCCTGTCCAGCCGCGCCCCGCTACGATGGCATCATTGACGTTGAACTCCGGCGTCTGCGTCGGCCCGCCACCAGCGACGCCCGAATAACACTGATAGATATTGAGCTGACCCGTGCCGATCATGTTCTGCGTGCCAATGAAACTGCACTCGAAGTAGAAACCCGCGCCAATCTCCATGTCTTGGATTACGCAACGCTCGATAAGGTTGGCGTTATCGAGGAAGCCATTGAGCAACGTCACATCCTGAACACGCAGGCTGTCGGTGTTGGCACTGTCAGGGATGACCAGTGAAGTCACGGTTGCCCCTTCACCGATGATCCAATAATTCTTCGACAGATCAGTGCTAGCTGGCACTGTCTGGCTCGCATGAACGAATATCTTGGTAAGGCCAAGGCTATCCGCGATAGCAAGCGCGTCAGGCCAGTTATCGGATGGCGCAGCCAGCGTGCCTGCCGGATAGTCCGTGCCCGAGATGGCTGTCGGTCGCGCCGGATCGATGGTCACCCCGCCGCCATAGGCTGAGAACCTGATCTCGCTCAGTTCCTGAATCGTCGCCGAGGAGGACGTGGTCAGGATCACCTGCGTGCCCCACGTCGGCAGGATCGGCGAGATGATCGAGGCCGGAGCGCCGTCATCGATAGCCACGAGATTGCCGCCCGAGGTCCGCACCTGCACTACGTTCCAGATGGTGTAGTCGTCGCTGATGTCGAAATCGTTGTCGGTGCCGTTCTGGAGCGCCCTGACTTCCAGCTGAGTCGCGCTGATAACGCGCAGCACATCGCTCACCGAACGGTCGGTCCAGTTGACGAGGTAAGACCCCGGCGCGACATTCGCCGCCACGAAGTCGGCATTGGTGTCGGTCAGGGTCTGACGGTTGCGCTGGTCGGGTGGACCACTGGCGCTGGTAGCCGAGCCGGTCTCCGCCGGAGTGAAGCGCGGCTGGAACGCCAGCTGGAGGTTCTGCTCCTCGACCGTGATGGCAACCAGCACGCCGCCACCGAGGTCTTCCTTGCCGGACGCATCGAGCAGATACGGGTAGGACATATTCTGGAAGTCGTCTTCCAGACTCCGCAGGGTGTCCACGTAGTCCTGCATGATGATCTCGGTCGAGGGCGCGGCGATCTCCGCGTACCTCGGCGATACGTCTTGGACTACAACGATGTCTTCCCGGTCTGCCATCAGCTGCCCTGCGGTTTCGCCCCCAGCTTCGCCAGCTCCTTGTCACGCTGCCGACACAGGCCGATCACCTCCGTGTGTTCGCGGATGGCTTCGTCCTCCTGCCGGATCACATCCTCGGTTGCCGCGATGGATTCCCTGAACTGCTCGATCTGCGCTTTCAGTGCAGACTCGTCCCAGCGGCCCCACTCCCGGTAGATCACCTTGCGCCTGTCCTCGTCGTCTTCTGACTTCAGCAATTTGTCGCGTACCGTGCAGTTCATGATGAGCTGTTGGTACTCGCTGATCTTGGCCTGTGTGTCGGCGATGAACCCCTTCATGCGGTTCTTGTTCATCTCGCACTCGTTGATGCGAGCCGAGAGGTAGTCCACCCGCTGGTGCGGGTACTTGGCGTTGACCTCGGCGATAGCGTTCAGGCGCTCGGTCTCGATGGCATCTGCCAGCTGCTCCTTGGCCTGATTGCCCGTACCAAGCGGCATGTCCTCGATCCGCCTGCCTTTCAAGCGAATCGAGGCCACACCTTTCTGGCCGATGTTGCTACTCATCAGACGGCGATGGTGTCTTCCTGCCGGACGGTCGTGACCGTCAGACCGGAATCACCCACTGTCGCGTTCTGCGTGAACGGCAGGATCACCTTGCCCTGTCGCACGTTGACCACCACACCAAAGTTCGACGCCGGGATCTTGACGATGGTGTTGGAGATCGAGGTCGTGCTGGCCTCGTAGTCGAGGATCAGGTCGTAGATGTCATCAGCAGGTTCGTATGCCTGAATCGTTTCATTGATGGTGTAGGGATCAGTTGAAACGAATCCGCCCGCGCCGTACAGCAATCGCAGCTGGAGCGTGTTCAGGTCCGTGACCTCCGTCACCTCGTAGGTCGAGGCTCGGCTTGCCACGTGGACCAGCATCCCGATCTGCACGCCCTCGGTGACGAAGTCCGCTGTCGAATCCTCCAGCACCGTATCCGACGTGCCTGCGGTCGCAGTCGATTCCGTGATGTCGATGAAATTGAAGGTGTTCGTGGTGTAGCTGTCGTAGTAGTACCGATGCTCTTCAAACGTGCCGGTATCGACCACTCTGACCACGCCAGCGTCAGCCACTTCGGAATCGATAGTGCCGCTCACGGTGATGGACTTGGACGAGATCGCCGTCACCGTCACGCCACCGAACTGATCCCGGTCGATGACGCCCGCCGTGCCAGTGTCGCGAGCCACCAGCACCCGGTCGCCGGTTGCAGTGTTCTCGACCACGATGGACACTGTGTTCGGCGGCGGTCTGAGCGTGCCCAGATCATCGGTCAGGGTGTATGCCTGCGGGTTCACGTCGATGCCGGTGAACAGCACGCCCGGCGCACCGAAGATCACCGAGCCGGTGAAGGTGCCGAACGGGCTGGCCTTGGGCGAGCTGATCGACAGGGAAGCTCCGCCTGCGCCGCCGGTATCGATGGTCGCTGAATCAGTAGACTCATCCTGCACCACGTCGGCATCGACCAGCGTCTCCAGCGAGGTCTGACCGTCCGTGATGGTGATGTAGGACTGCAACACGTCCTCACCCGCTGCGGTCTGGTTCGAGCCAATCAGTCGGCCCGTCCAGCCACCGCCCACGGTCTGGGTCAGGTCGTCGCCCTCGGTGAGCGATGCAGAGTGCGAGACGGTGTAGTACAGCGCCGACAATCCGCGATAGGACTCACCGGGGATGTTCACGCCTGCGCCGAACAGGTCGGTGTTGGGAGCGCCACGCCGGGTGATGTACTTCAGCCGCTCGTAGACCTTCGCCACCGGGATGTTGGTCTGGGCGTTGACCGTGATGGAGTAAGGCTCTGCCGTGCCGTTGCCGTCGAAGTCACTGGTCACGGACCCGATGCTGACCGTCAGGTTACCGCCCTCGCCAGCTGTCGTATCGGTCGGCCCACCCAAGTTGGTGGTCGGCGTGCCTGCCGTGCAGGTTGCGTCACCATCCGCCTGCGTGCTGAACACGTACTCCTTGACGGCATCCGAATTGGCGAAGTCGCTGAGATCGCCGACGAGGTAATACTCCAGTACCGGAGCGCCCGTGGTGCCGCCGACTGCCGTGATGATGCCCTTCTTGGCATCCACCGCGCCCCAGCTCGATCCCACGTAAATGCCGTTGCCGACATTGAACGCGCCCGAGCCTGCCGAACCAGTGAAGGTTTGGTAGCCGGTGGTGTTGTTGATGTCCGGGGCCGAGGCCAGCGGCAGGGCTGAGAAACCACCACCCGCCACGTTCAGGCGGAAGTTGTCGTACAGCGACGTGTAGCGCCGGGCGAAGACTTCGAGGTCGGCATCCGCGATGCCGTTGGTGGCGATGAGCGACGCGGCCTGAAGGTGCGTCCTGATGAGGACCGAGATGATGCCCAGCGAGACGTTGGGATCGGTGTCCCACCACTGGAAGTTGCCCTCCCAGTCGGTGATCTTGTTGCGGTCCTGATAGATGTAGACCTCGGTGCCCTGCGCCACGCTACCAATCGCCTGAATGGCGGTGTAGCGGGTCTGCCCGATCAGCGCGTTGCTGGAGCTGGTCGCGGACATCGTGCCGCCCGAGACGATCAGCGTGCCGGTGCCGTCGAACACGTCGCCCGTAGTCGGGGTCGAATCGTCCGGCCTGATCCAGACCACCGTGGTGGTGCCATCCGGCAGCGTCTCGAAATCCAGCAGGGTGCCGGTGTCGCCCGAGTCGCCCTGCGTGATGAGCCTGCCGATGTCACCAGATACCGGACCAGTGCCGCCACTCCACTCGACGCACACCACGCCGTTGCCCGAATTGTCAGGCAGTGCGGTGTAGCTCCAGTCGGCAGAGATCGTGCCCTCCTTCAGCCACTCGGTCGAGGATCGTGGAATGAAATACTTGTTCTCCATGGTGAACGCATTCGGCGTCACCGGGAGCATGGGGTTGCGGAAACCCATTGCCTGAAATTCGTCCGCTGCGTCAGCGACCGCAGAGTACAACTCCAAGGTCGTGTAGATGGTTGTAGAGGCACCAGCTGCGCGACGGATCATCCGCATACCCGTGGTGCCCGAGCCAACCGTCTCGTCAGCGAACAGGATTTCCCAGTCCCCGTTCAGGATTGCGAGAGTCGTCATTCAATTAGCTCCATGTCAGAAAGTTGAGATCGTGTCTTCTTGCTGCGTCAGCGTTGCGGTCAGGCCGGAAGACGTGACTGTTCGCTGAAGCACCCCGGTTGGCGGAATAGGCAGATAGCGGGTCACATCGAGTGACGACCATCGGCCAGTGGCTTGTGTCGGGGTCGAGACTGCGGACAGCCTCGCCCGGACGTAGTAATACGGACCCTGCGTGGTGTTCTCGGTGGACGTTGCCCAGTTACCGGGAAGCGTCCAGCTCACATAGTTGAGGCCCGCCGTCGTGAAGCTGTTGGTTCCGTCTACCACGCCAGATAGCGCGGTCCATGTTGAACCGTTCCAGTACTCCCACGTGATCGTCAGTCCCGAGCCTGCGGTGCTGACGTTGATCTTCATCTGGTTGAATTGCTCCGGGTGGCCCCAGTAGTAAGCATCGTTGACCGCCGGGGACGCAGGAGTGAGCGTCATGTCATCCGAAGTGCCGGAGTTTGCCTCGGTCGTCTCGTCGGTCAGCACGCCGCCGTCGTCGGCAATCGCTGCCGTGGGCAGGCCCTGATTGCGGGCCGTGATGAGAACGTCGAGTCCTGCGCCGAACGCGCCTTCGTAGTTGAGGCTGAAGCTGTACGTGCCAGTGCTGTCAGCCAGCCCCTGTCCAAGAGTGTCCCCGGCGGTGACTGTCCCTGCCGTCTCGTCGGCAACCACCTTGATTGCTGTGCCTTCTGCCACGCCATCGACTGTGACGGTGACCGAGTTGTTAATGGTGGTGGATGCGCCTGCACCGTTACGGACTGTGGGTGTGTCGCCGCCGAGGACATTGATCGTGACTGCGCCGCCTGTGAGGTTGTAGACCGCCGCGTTGGTCGTGCCGTCTGCGCCGTAGCCGCTGAACGTGAAGTTGTTGAAGTCGTAGCTGCCCTGCGCCCCGGAACCCGAGAGCAGAATCGCATGGCCCGTGCCATCCGAGGTGAACGCGATGCCGTCGATGTTGTCGAGGTGCGTGTTGGTATCGACCTGTAGCGCCCCGTTGCTATCCTGTCCGCCGTTCACCACCCAGTTGCTGCCGTTGCAGCCATTCGGGTCCGACGCGCCGCAGTTGTTCAGCGTGATGTTGTCGAAGGTCTTGTCCACGTCTTGGAGGGCGAATTTGATACCTCCAACGAAGTCGGTGAACGAGACCGTGTCCAGCGCCATGACATCGACGTTGGCCTCGGTCCCGGTCGAGGAGATGCCGAGGTAGACGAAACCCACGTCGCCGATAGCGGTGATGTTCACGTTGGTCAGCGTGAAGCTGATCGTGTCGGTGGTGTTGCCGACCACACGGAAAATCATGTGGTTCACATCGACGTTGCGACCACCGCCGTTGTTGCCCAGCCACAGCCATGTTTCGTTGCTGGCCTCGAAGTATGAGTCGGCGTTAGCAGTCGGCTCGCCCCACTCGGTCGGGCCGATGAAGTAATACACCGCGCCCACCGGGTTGGAGATTAGACCCCAGCCCCCGGTGATGTCGTCTGCGACTACGTCACTGGTCGTCTCCGGCGTGCCCACGGTGCCGCCGTTGATCCGCAGCGCGTAGCTGTCGTTGGCGTGATAGGAGAGCGCGTCGAAGAAGCAGTTGTTGGAGTTGCCGGTCGCTTTCGACAGATGCTGCCCGCCGTAGCCTGCTTGCGTGATCGCGGTCTGGTCGAGGTTCGCTTCCGAGCCGCTGATGACGGTGAACCCGGTGCCCGGTGTCGCCACGATCACGGACACGTCGAGCTTGATGCTGAAGTAGTAGTCCGGCAGCGGCAGGCCCTGCGCATCGGCTCCCGCCACGTCGTAGGCGATCAGGTCGGTGCCGTCACCGATGGCGATCTGCAATCCTTGGTTGGTGTAGGTATCGACGAGGTTGTCCTTGACCAGCCCGTACACCGTGGTGTCCGACAGGTCGGTGCTGGTCAGGCTGGACTCGTAGATTTCCTCCTGACCCTGATTCGACCACTGGGTCGCCATGGCCCCGGTGGGTTCATAGAACAACCCGGTCGCGGTAGTCAGCGACGGGCCTGCGCCGGACGACGTGACGTTGGTCGTCGAGTCGAAGCCGGTGATCTGGGTTCTGAGGTCGGTTGCCATTATTGCTTCAAGTACAGGGCAATCGCCGCCGCGTTGGGGCCATACAAATGAGGATGCTTGGACGGGGCATCGATGCGGTAGGTTTCGCCCGGCAATGCCATGTCGAGATTCGACTGGTCAGTGTTGCCAAAGATCAGTGCCACGTCACCCGCCGGGATGGCGTACACGTCGTATTCGCCCTCGGGTTCGAGGAAGCACCGGGGCATATCTTCGACTTCACGCAATGCGGCCCGCATGGTTTCTACCTGCTTGATGCGACCATCCACCCCGGGCAGGCCCAGCCCATGAACGATCGGCGTGAAGATCAGGTTGCGCACACCGAACGAATCGGCCAGCGCCTTCCACATGCGGAACTCGACATCCGGTTCCATCTGCGCCTGATCCCAGCGTGTGATGATCGTGGTCATGAGTACGACAGGCTCAGCCTGTTGTCCCAGATGTTGTCGAAGTTACCATCACCATCGGCCCACTCGACCGCCACATCGTCATCGCTCTGGATGATGATGCGACTGATCTGCCAAGACGCTGCCGATGTCAGCGTGCCGGGATTCGCTTTCCCGCTGTAAATGATCTCCGGCGCACCGCCTGCGAAATCCACCTGAGTCGCCAATGCCACAGCCCCGAATCCTCCCTGTAGCGTCCAAGTGCCCCCTACCTTTTCCCAGACCTCACCGGAGGTGCCATCGATGGCGATGTCACCGTCCTGCCCCAGTCCAGCCGAGGGTGGCCCAGCCGTCACATACGTCTGGTTGCCATCGGCTCCATTGATCCCGTCCGCACCGTTGGTTCCCGCAGGGCCTGCCGGACCTTGTGGACCCTGAGGCCCCTGTGGACCCGCAGGGCCCGGCAGACCCTTTGGGGGGTCGGACGAGCCTTCGCCCTCGTCGTAGCCTTCCTCGTAAGCGTTGTAGCTCTTCGGCACCGTGGACAGGTTGTACGGGTTGTCGCGTGGCCGACCGTACAGGGCGTCGTTGTACCCCGTGTCGAACGCGATCCGCTCCTGCCCCCGGTAGGCCATCAGTCACCCCGCCGGTTGTTACCGGAGATCTCCATCAGAATCTTGTAGATGTCGTCGATTTTCCCCCACAGACGATCATGCTCAGATGCATTGTTCTTGATGACCTCTCGGATGATGCCGATCGAGGTGACGACGACAAAGCCCACCAGTCCAATGAGCCATCCGACAGGCACCACCCTGAGCGTTGCTACTGCTTCGTTCTCCATGTGTTTGCTTCCATCCAGCTGCCCCTGCTGAAAAGACGAAGGGGCCTCGCTTTCGCGAAGCCCCTGCCAATGTCAGGCATGATATCAAAACGACCTCACAGACACAGCCCGAATTGCATCCCCAGCACGAAGGCTGCAGACAGCAATCCGACCAACACAAGGATATCCATGAAGCAATCGGTCGGAGATCTCATATTCCGTGCCCGTCGTTGCACGCGAGCCCGTCTCGCCGCTTCTCTTCGAGGAAGGTGGACAACGCCACCCGTGCTTCCTCCCAGCTTGATGCGTTGCTGAGCTTCGCCACTCGCCGCCAAGGAAACGGGCCCATGCTCTCCGCTATGAGCCAGAAAAGGCCATTCACTCGGCGTTCCACGTGGCCGGTGACTCTCAATACTCATCCTCCCACCTCCACCCCAGCAGCACTCTGTTCCAGAACTGGTGCCACCGGCTGGGGCGTCGGTACACCGCGATCTTCACATCCACCCCGCCATCCCACACCCAGTGACCCTCGGGCTCTGGCGGGTGGATGAACGTCACGTTGTCTGCCCCTGCGATTCTCGTATCCATCAGTACGTCCCTGCCACGTAGCCGACCTGCCAGCCGACGACCATGATCCAGATGATCAGGGCGACTACCAGCAAGTGGGCAAGCGAGTAGGCGAAGACCGCCAGCGCGTTGCCCGCCAGCCGGATGGTCTCGGTAACGAAGTCCATGGCCTCGTGGAGGACAGCTCGGACCCAGCCTCGCTCACCCTCCGGCACGCCCTGCCTCAGGTAAGCATAGGGGCCTCGCCTGTTCACGGCTTTCCAGAATGCCCGGTCAGCCCAGTACACCATCCACATCTGCTGGAACTTGGGCCACTCCTGCTCCCACAGCTCCCACACTCGCCAGCTGCCCAGCTCCAGTTTCATCGCCTTCTCTTCTCCAGTTTCCAGCACAGATCCTTCAGCAGGTTGTTCACCCCGAACAGCATGTTGTTGACCTTGTCGAGGGTCGCCACGATCTCCTCGTAGGTGACCTGCGGATCCACTATGACGTAGTCGTCGTCGGTCACATGCTCAGCTTCAAGCAACTCCGCGATGCTGGGCCCATAGAAGGGCTGCGAAGCGACCTGCTCCTGCCATGTCCGGGCTCGCCTTCGACAGGGCAGGCAAGAGCGTGTCTCGTTGCCGTGTTCGCATGTGTCAGTGAGGGGGTCCATGGTCTGCCTGCTCCTGTTCGAGTTCCGTTCGCAGGATCCAGCCGTAGGCAGCCAGCGCCTCCGCCTCCTCGGATGAGTAAGCCGTCACCACGATGACTTTCTCGACCCGGTCCACGGAGATGATGTTGCCCTCCAGCTGGACCTGATCCATTACTCGCCCGGGCCGGGGCCCTCTTCCTCGTCGATGATGGCCTGCCGCTCCTCGGCCTCCATGTCGTCGTAGACCTCTTGCGTAGCCTCGTCGATCTCATCGATGAATGGTGATTCATGCATTGGACTTCCCCTTCTTTGCCGGAGCCTTCTTCTTGGCGGGCTCGGGCTCGGGCTTGACCTCGTGATCAACCCAGCCACACACCGTGCAGGTGTTGCCCTTCATCTCGCTGCCGCATGCGGCGCATGCCTTGTCTGCCATCGTCTCTCTCCTTCTCAGTTTTGCTTCTTGGACGGTCCTCCCCGCCCTGCACCTCCGCCCCTATTGGACGGAGGTTGTCGATCGCCCCGGCGGGCCACCGACCTGCACCCAAGACTGGTTGCTCAGGAAGCTGGTGCCGTACTCGTTGTCCGCCGCGATGGCGTAGTAGAGCCGGGAGCCGGGCTTGACCCCGGTGGTCGTGTCTACCCGGACCACCAGCTCGGTCTGCGTGGCAGGCAGGTTGACGCCCGTCAGATCAGTGCTGGCAGGAGCGTCGAGGCTGATGTAGACGGTGTAGCCAGTGATGGCATAACTGGGGTCGTCGGCGATCGGCGTGCAGTCGGCGAGGAACTGCGGTGGCGTCCACTTGATGGTCACCGTGTCGCTGAGCTTCTTGACTGCACTCTTCTTCTGATCGACAGGGCCGTCGCCTGTGCTGGGCGTGCATTCCTGAGCGTATGCTGACAACGTCAGGGACAGGAACAGCAGGATACTGGTGATAATGGTCTTCATGGCTACTTCTTGGCTACCTCTCGGAGTCTCTGAGTAATCTCTCTGCAACTCCGAGAGTTTCTCGGAGTCTTGGGCTCTGTTCGAATACACCGTCAGGCATCAGTCGTCTCATCTCTGAGATGGCGATCCATGCGTGGTCCAGTGCATTCTGCAGCTTGTTGCAATGGGTGAACTGGGTGATGGGGATCTGCACCTCCTGTTCATCTCGTGCTGGGGTATCGCAGCTCTCGTACTGTTGTTCGAAGACGGGGCCGGAAACGATGAAGCGTCTACCTGAGACATCGGTGAGGACGTAGTCGCCTTCGGCCACAATGCCGCCCATACCAAGGGCGGTGCGTGAATCCTCATCGAGCCTGATGTAGCGGGTGTCGCCGTCGTCTCCGATGTCACCAGTAAGACCAAGCTCACCGCCACTCTCGACGGTCCCCGAGAATCGGTCGGCCTCGAACACCAGTCGCTTGCGTCGGTACAGGGGCATCAGAAGCTCATCAGGGTGGTGGCGACGCAGTACCAGAACCAGACCCCGACAGCGATGCCGAGGCCCCACGTCAGGGCCACAGGCCAGTTGAACTTACGATCCACTGCGCTTCTCATGCTTGCGGCTGGTGACAGGGTTCTTCGGGTGTTTGCTGTTGTAGATGCGGGCAGCCTTGCGCTTGGCTGCCTTGTCCGACATGCCTTCGCTTTTGAACTTGTCTCGCATCTTCTCGTATGCCTTGGGCATCACACTCCTCCACGATGTTTGTCTGGCCGACCCGTTCCAGATACAGCTGGAAACACTTCACCGAGCAGATCATCAGCCCGGCCTCGACCTTCCACTTCGCCAAGAAGTGGTGACACTGCAGACATGCGTGCCGCCACTTCATCACATCACCTTCTGGCTGCCCGGCAGAATGAGCTTCGATTCAGGGGCCGTGACCTTCTTCTGATCGGACTTGGCCTCCATGTCCCTGAGTACGGCGACGAACCGCCACGCCGCGAACTGGGCGTCGGTCATGTCGTCAACACTGTCTGGTAACTCCTCCCCATCGGCCAGTCCCCAGTCAACTGACCACGTGATCCCCGCGCCGTCAGTGGCGAGATCTTCGATCATCAAGTAGACGCGGGCCATCTTCTTCCCCCATGACGGTGTACTCCCCCTCCAGCACGCCAGCGAGCTTCTCTTCCAGCTCGTGCAGAACATCCTCGGGCAGTGAAGAGAAACGATTCAGATTGATGTTGGTGGTGTGGGCGTCGCCGAAGATCTGGAAGTGCTTCCCGAGCTTCTCCAGCGCGTTCATCTTGTCGTGGAACTGGTAGGTGTAACTCTGGCGGATCTCGATGATGTCCTTGCCATCATCATCCTGCCCGGCCACGAACTCGTAATCGCTGATGTGGATCTGGGCGATGCAGGCTCGCTGCTCATCGGTCAGCTCATCAGGGGCCTTCCACATTCTGCACCCGGGGAGGCTCGGGTCTTCCTTCATGAACGAGGCCACATCGAGGAACGCCACCTTGGCGATCTCATTGACCACCTCGGCACCGTTCGTGACGGCCCGCTCCTGTATCTGCTTGCTCAGCTCGGCGATGCGCTCTCGCACGTGCGGGCGATCGTAAATCTGGTACGCCCGATTGACCCAGCCAGATGAATACCCGGCCTGACGTGCTGCCTCCCGCAGGCTGCGGGTTTGCACATAGTGGTCGCAGAATGCCAGTTCACGTTTGGTCATTCTCCGAGTGTACCGATTAGGGGTCTCTCGTGTCTCACCACTAAGTGTTGACTCTTGACTTTGTCAGGCGTATTTTTGAATTACCCCCGAGTGGTTCGGGGGCACAACTGGAGAACCGACATGAGAAAGTTCGAAGTCATCTGGCGCTCTGCCAACGATCAGCGTGGTCTGGTCAAAGTGTCCCGGGTCAAGGGACTCAACAACTCCGACGCCGTCCGTACCGTCCGCCGCCTGCAGGGTGAGCGGATCTTCGTGCTGGGCGTCCAGTCCCCCGCCAACTCCGCCATCGGCTCATTCTGAGGTAAGCAACATGTCTGAACTTTTCACCATTCACCCGTACAACGACAACCGTGCGTTCATCACGGTCAACCGCGACGTCACCGAGGACGACATCGAGATCGCCGCCGAGTGGAACACCGAGCTGCTCGATCGCACCGAGACAGGCGTCGTTGACTGGCTGGACGCGCACGAGACGCATGGTCAGTTTGTGATCCTCATCCGGGCCCGCATCAAGGATGCCCTGTGGCAGCGTCTGCACAACGCCGTCCCCAACAGCACGAAGCTCCTGTCTGCTTCCCGTCGCATTGGTTACGGCGGCAACGAGGACCAGCCGGGCGTGTTCACTGGCGAGCGCAAGATCGAGCTGAGCGTGCGCGGTTGCCGCACCGACGAGAGCAAGCGCAACAAGAAGCGCCAGCTGATCAATGACCTGCTCTTCGCCGTCCGCGAAGAAGGCGGTCGGGATCGTCTGATCTGGGACATCTGCGAGCAGATCAACAAAGCCCTGCAAGACGTCGTCGCACGCGCCAACGCGGACGCCGAGGAGGTTCTGCGCGACAACTTCGTGTTCGTCAAGAACCTGAACGCCGAGTACGTCGAGAAGGCGCTGGACGAGGATCTTCGCTACAAGGCCCTGCACAAGGCAGCCCAGCAGGAAATCGCCGAGGTCGAGGCCCAGCTGGAGATCCTGAGGGGCCGTCGCGAAGCCGCCCTGCTGCAGAAGAAGGACGCCATCCGCCGCGCCGTCTGGAAGCGAGCCAGCGAAGCCTACGGCGAGGAGATCAACAAGCGCGTCAACGCGATCCTGCGCGACGAGTCGCCCGAGCTGGAATCGAGCGCGTTCGGTCGCCGATTCTGACAGTCGAAACGCCCCGCCCGGGGCGTCTGCCGGAGATGGCCTACCGGCACTGATGAGACAGGCCCACTGAAGGAGAACCAAGATGACGATTGACTTCACCGATCTCGAAGAGATCATCACCGCCCCCGAGGGCGCGTCTGCGGAGCAATCCGGCGAGACGTTTCTGGAGGCTGCCGCCACCTACGCCAACGCCCCCTGCCGTCGCTGCGGCGGCTCCGGGCGCTACGGGTACTACGGCACCTGCTACAGCTGCATGGGCTCCGGCAAGAGCCGCCAGCGGGTCCGCACCGACAAGGCTGGCGTGGAAGCCCGGGCCAAGCGTCGCCAGCAGGCTGCCGCCAGAAAGGAACGTCAGGCTCAGGAGAAGCTCGATGCCGCCAAGGCATACCAAGAGGCCCACCCCGAGGTCACCGCTTGGCTGAAGGCCAACGAACAGCGTTCCGAGTTCGCCGCCAGCCTGACCGCCTCGATCTACCAGTACGGCTCCCTCACCGAGCGCCAGCTGGCAGCAGTCGAGAAGATCGTGCGACAGGACGCCGAGCGCAAGGCCAACGCGCCCAAGCCGGTGGCCGAGCTGGGCAACTGCCTGAAGTACCTGCAGACGGCACGCCAGAACGGCTTGAAGTATCCCAAGCTGCGGCTGGTGGATGGCTCAGGCGCACGCATCGTCCTGCAGCTGGCAGGCGACCGCTCCCGCAACCCGGGCTCGGTCAACATCACTGACGGTCGGCGCTACCCGGACAATCGCTGGTTTGGTCGCATCGGCGTCGATGGCAAATTCACCCCGGCGCGGAACTGCCCGCCCGAGGTGGTCGAGACGCTGGTCGAGATCGACAAGGATCCCGCGACCGCCGTCAAGGTGCAGGGCCAGCGCACCGGCCAGTGCTGCTGCTGTGGCCGCGAGCTGACCAACGAAGTGTCGATCGAGCTGGGCATCGGCCCGATCTGCCGCGAACGATTTGGACTGTAAGGAGAACCACGTGAACATCGATCTTTCCAACCACATCTCCGCCGCCGTGTGCGAGCGTGCCGAGACCTTCGCCAAGGTGGACCTGCTGGCAAGCGGGCCCAACTTCCTCATGGACCTGATCCAGCAGACCGGCAACAACGACCCGGACGCCAGCTACGCGGCGTTCGAGTTCTGCCGGGAGGCCGAGCGCAAGCTGCGGGAAGCGGCCCGCGAGGCATGCAACAGCATCCGGGCACGGGACATCGACGAGTTCGACACCGCCGTGTTCCGGGCCCGTCACCTGATCGAGAAAGCCGACCTGTTCGCCCAGACCCGCGACGTCTTCAAGGACACCACCGCGAAGGCTCAGGACGACGCCATCAGCGCCGAGTTTCGCAAGCTGCTCGACAACGAGCTGCGCGGCGACACGTACTTCTACTTCACCCTGTGCCGTCAGCACGAGACCACCCGGCGCAACTGGGCCACCGGCAAGGACGAGAAGTACACCGTCCGCTCGCACCTGACCCGGGGCAAAGATTACCGGGGCCGGTCCTGTCTGGAGTTTGATCGCGGTCGGCGTCAGGAAGTGACGTGGGCCCAGATCGGCACCGCACTGAAGAACGCACACAAGCTCGTTGACGAGGACTACGGCGTCTCCGAGGTCGAGGTCATCATCGACTCCGGCACGCTCTGGTCCATCGATTCCAAGCTGCCCGAGCAGGAGCGCCACGAACGCAACGTGCAGAGCCTGATGGGGCGTCGCGTACTGGGCACGATCAGGAGACTGAAATGACCACTACTGACAATGACATTCTCGAAGAGGCGCTGGCGCTTGTTCGCGGCAACGCTTTCTACTTCCAGCAGCCCGACGTCGTGGCTGGCAAGAGCATCGTGCGCGACCGCTACGGCTGCCGCTACAACGGACAGCTATTCACTGACGACTGCACCTACTCGCTGGGCGAGCAGATCGCCCGCGCCATAAAGGAGAACCAATCATGACTGTGAAAGAACTGCTCGAACGGTTGCAGTGCTGCAACCCCGATTCAGAGGTGATCATCTCGATCCGCCAGAACGAACAGG
>Ga0209536_100000373_pt1 | contig 71298 bp, 61 predicted proteins | sample DeeMarSeWOR28_12_FD_187461 | JGI IMG/M metagenome (GOLD analysis project Ga0209536, IMG submission 187461) | Marine sediment microbial communities from White Oak River estuary, North Carolina - WOR-2-8_12 (SPAdes) (version 2) | ecosystem: Environmental > Aquatic > Marine > Intertidal zone >...
CTTCATACATACCACAAGCATACCAAAACATACCAAAAACCGCCAAAAAACGACTATTCAACATCAAAAACAACCCCAAACAAGCCAAAAAACAAACTGTACAACACAAAAACCAAAAACCGAAAAAACAACAAAAAAACTCTACTTCCTAATGGGATTTGCACCTTAAATTGCCTAATCAGAGTTAAAATATAACATGAATTTGGTCATGGCCGAAGAGCGCCGAAAAGCTTTGTCTCCTTTGCTAATCTGCTCCTGCTTCTTGGGCTTTAATTGGCTTTTTCGGTTTATTCTTGAAAAAACGTTTAAGCTTTAAGATGAAATTGGGAGTTTCGAATCGTTTGATTTTTACGTTGTTGTTTTTGCATGTCGCATAACACTCAAAGCATTTAGTACACTCAGCTGATCCTCTTTTTTGAGGACCCGAGCCTTGAGGACAAGCCTTCTGACAGGCGCTATAGTCAGGCGGGCACTTGCAATTATCGCCTTTCACTGGCTTTAAAAACGGATTGAGGTTTGAGACAAGCTTTATGAGTGCTCCCACCGGGCATAATTTTCTACACCAGTACCTTTTTTCCCTTAAACTCAAAAGAACCGCGACAAGCGGAATTACCACAACAAATTCGATCATAACAGGCATATCTATGCGTGCACCCAATGCGCTTTTCACATTCAAATATCGCTCGCCCAGAATATTGGTCCACGCCTTCAAGTGAAACATGCCCCTAGCTATAACACCTATTGGACATACGGCGCAGAAAAAGGGAAGCCGAAAAACAGCAGAACCCACCAACGCAGTAACTAAAACTCCATTCGCAACTGTAGCATGTTTACTATTCTTGAATTTCCCAAAGACACTTCCAAAAAGACAAGTCGGACAAACAATACCTTGTTTTCCTCTATCCTGCTTCATCTGTTCTTCCTTTTTCTTGTTTCGCTTAAGCCTTTCTTCTCTTCTCTTATTCAGCTTGGGCATAAATCGTTCAACTGCTTTGTCAAAGCCATCCACCACTGTTCCCACTGGACAAATCCAACTGCAGAACAGAGCCCCAACAAGGAATATAAAGAGAAGAAAAATTCCTACTGCTGATAAGACCGAAATCAGAAGGAAAGTAAGATCAAGCCCAGCCACTGGTTCCATGCCCGCTGTGGCTAACACCTCGAAACCCCCTAAGGGGCACATTATCATTCCACCAGGTCCTACATATGTCCATCTTTGCAACAAAAAAGTACAAATAGATTCACCGTAAGGCAAACAGACAAGAGGCTGGGTGAAACCGCCATATATTAGACTATACACTGGTAGCTCGCATGCTGCATCAGCAAAAAATTTGATGGGGGCTACTAAAATCACCAGAAAAGCAGCTTTAACCGACCATCTGAGATATCTAATAACTTTTCTACGAGACTCGTTCTTTTGATTCAAAGAATTCATTGTGATCTTTTGATTATTATCTTACTAATGAAATTTAATTTTTTCTAAGGTTTTAGTTCAAAGGATCAATGATAAAATCAACAAACAAGTTATCAGATTTTCCGGCTTGTTAATTGGAGTTGTGTTTTTTGTGCGATACATTTTAAAGTTAGGTTGGAAATGCCTTTGTATTTAGGAGAAAATATCTTGAGTGCGAACTGGCGTAGAAGCAAGAAACATTTGAAGCGGTATGATGTGAGCAAACATGGTAGAGGAAAAGCTGAAAGCGAATCCAAAAGCCCAAGCATCGAAAACATACGCATCTCAAGAAAACTTTATCCTCAGAATTATAGATCTTCTCAAAATATTGCCAAGCGGAGATGGAAGAATCCTAAACCGCTCATCGATATTTTCCAAGAGAAAAAGTGGATAACTATTGTAGCAGAGATCGCAGGCTTTAATAAGGAAACCCTGAAAATACATGTAAAAGACCAAAAAATTACGCTATCAGCGAAAGCAAAAAACCGCAGGTATTATAAAAGTTTAAATTTACCAAAAGTAGTTGTCCCAAATGCCATCCGTACTACCTTCAAAAACGGTGTGCTTGAGATCAAACTTCAAAAAAAGAAACAGAAAAGCTGATTAGAATGCCTCATAAGGAAAGAAAAACAAGAAAGATGCGCGGTAGCCGAACACACGGCTACGGAAGAGTTGGCCAACACAGAGATGCGGGTTCAAGAGGTCATCGAAAAGTTGGACGCCACAAACATCTCTGGAGTTACGTTACAGCACATGAGCCAAACTACTTCGGAAAACATGGTTTCACTTCCCCTCAAAGTATCAAACGCAAAGAGAAAATAATCAACGTCTCAAAACTTGATGAAATAGCCATTCTCTCAACTGAAAAAGAAAAAGGTAAAACACATGTGAACCTGACAAGCCTAGGTTACACTAAACTCCTCGGCACTGGAAAAATCACGAAACCCTTAACCGTAACAGTGTCTGCCTGTTCTAAAACTGCAGAAGAAAAAATAAAGAAAGCAGGTGGACAAGTCCTAACCCAGGCGCAGGAAGAAGGAGAGTAACATTAGCTAATGGCCGGAAGATTTCTAAGCCTATTCAGACCACTCGCAAGAGTTCTGCCTGAAATAAAAGTTCCTGAACGAAAAGTAGGCTTCAACGAAAAACTCTTCTGGACCGCACTTGTTCTAATCGTTTACCTAATTATGACAGAAATACCCCTTTACGGAATTACCTCAGAAGTGCAAGAACAATTCGGCGCTCTAAGGGTAATTTTCGCTTCAAACCGCGGAACACTAATGGAACTCGGAATAGGTCCAATAGTTACGGCAGGCTTGATATTGCAGTTGCTAGTAGGTTCAGCCATTATACAAGCCGATATGTCCGACCCACAAGATAGAGGCTTGTTCACAGTAGCAAGCAAATTCTTCTCCATACTCCTCACGGGAATCCAAGCTTCAGCCTACATAATAAGTGGCATGTACGGAAATCTTGCAGGACCGACAACCATAATCATATTCCTGCAACTCATAGGTGCTGGAGTAATAGTAATGCTTATGGATGAACTTGTTCAGAAAGGATGGGGTCTAGGCAGCGGAATAAGCCTCTTCATCATGGCTGGGGTTGCGCAAAATATACTCTGGCAAACATTTAATCCAGGAACCGGCTTGTTCGTAGGATCACTTGATTTGCTTCTGAGAGGAACCCAGTCAATAACGGATTGGGTGCTTGGAGCAGGCGCATATCCATCTCTGGTTGGATTCATCGCGACAATAGTAACTTTCCTGATAATAATTTACTTAGAAGGTGTTAGAGTTGAGCTTCCTATGACTTACGCGGGCTATAAGGGCTTCCGCAGTCGTTATCCGATCAAGCTTTTGTACGTGTCGAATCTTCCAGTTATCTTTGCGTCCGCACTTTTTGCCAACGTTTACTTTTTCACTCAACTTCTCTGGAGCCAGTTGGGCTCTCCAGCCCCAGGAACTAACTTGTTCTTCCAGATCATAGGAGATTATAACGCGACTTCTAGCGGTGTTACACCTGTTGGAGGACTTGCTTACTTTGTTACTCCGCCCAACAATCTAGTCAGCACAGCGGCTGAACCCATTAGGGCTTCAGTTTACTTGGCGATTCTAGTGGCATTCTGTGCAGTTTTCTCACTTATTTGGCTGGAAGTAGGCGGGCTTGGACCAGATAAAGTCGCACATCAGCTAATGGATTCAGGAATGCAGATTCCAGGTTACCGACGCTCAGGAAGACCAATAAAAGCTATTCTTAAGAGATATATTCCTGTGGTTACAGTTCTTGGAGGAATAATAGTAGGTTTAATAGCTGGAATTGCAGATTTCCTAGGAGTTTTCGGCACAGGAACAGGCATCTTGCTTACAGTAGGCATAATCTATCAGTACTACGAATTGTTGATGCGCGAACGTGCAGCAGAAATGTTTCCTGCATTCAGGAGAATCATTGGAGAATAGACGAAAGAATATAGAGCGTTGATTGCCTAAACCCTATCCGTTTATGGGATAAAATAGAAAATCTATAATAAATCAGGAAGTTGACTGAGCGAACACAAAAACATGATGACGGGTTGTATTATTGAGTTAAAAAGTGTAATTTCTTCAAAATCAATTGTTGAAAATTAACTTAAAATGTAAAAAATAGTTTTCGATAGCTGCTTCCTACTTCGAAGTTCGAAGCTTGAGTAAAGAAAACTGCTATAAACTTGTCTCCACACTGAAAACCAGTATGGGAAAGCTAATGCGGCTTGTTAACATGGAAAAAGAGCAAAAGTACGAGTGTTCTCTAGTGAAAAAGTTGGCAAAGATTATTGAGTTTTTGCCAAATCTAGAGAGTTAATATTAAATTCTTATCATTTCCTTCTGCCAACGCTTTGTTTGTGCTGAGACATTTTGTCAAGTTGACTTATGAAAAGCATTTTTATATATTTCCAAGTTTCAAGAGCAAAAATGGTTATTAACAAGAAAACAAATAGGCAGTGCAAGGTGAAACAGAGATGCTGGAAATTACAATTGTTCCGTTAGCAACATTAGTGATAATGCTTGTCGCGGCTTCCATTTCATTCATTAATATGGGTATAAACCGCCTTCTGATTACTCGCCTATGCGGATGGGAAGAATACAGAGCAATGAGAAAGGAGACGTCTGAATATCAATCTCAGCTCATGCAGGCCATGCGTGCGAATGACACAAAACGCGTTCAAAAACTGAAGAGAAAAGAGTCGCAAATAAGAAACATGCAAAATAAAATGATGAAGCCTTCAATGATAATGTTCCCCATAAGTTTTGTCTACATAATTATCTGGTACATCTTCTTAATTCCCACCTTCGGAGAAAACGCAGTGGCAGTTGTACCTGGACTCGCTCCAACTGGCATACCGGTGATATACTGGTATATGATCTGTTCATTCTTCTTTGGAACTTTAGCTTCCAGAATAATAGGTACAAACCCTGTAGTATGAGTACTCATGGCTGAGCGGCATGACCGGAAAGGAAAAAACGCAAAGGGATTCAAAGAAGAACATTGTAGTCTGTATATCCGGAATGGCTGGAACCGGAAAGAGCACTTTAGCTAAAAAATTAGCCGAAAAATACAAACTAAGATACTATTCAGGCGGTGACGCTTTGAAGGAGTTGGCGGCAGCTGAAGGGTATGATTCCTCCAGTAGTGGATGGTGGGAAAGCTCAGAAGGGCTTAGTTTTTTGGAAAAAAGAGAACAAAATCATGAATTTGATAGAGCGGTGGATAGCAAACTCTTGGAATATGCAAAGCAGGGGTGTGTTCTTTTAGACAGTTGGACAATGCCTTGGTTGCTGAAAAAAGGTTTTAAAATATGGCTAAGTGCGTCAGAAGAGAAGAGAGCTGAAAGGATTTCAAAGAGAGACAAGTTATCTATGGACGAAGCTTTGCGAGTGCTGAAAGAAAAAGAAGCAAGAACAAGGGCTATTTATAGAGAGCTTTACGGTTTCACATTGGGTGAAGACTTTGAACCATTTGATCTGATTTTAGATACCAACAACCTGAATGCGGGGGAAGTCTTCTACACTCTCTGCAGAGTAATAGACAATATTATCCTGAAAAGCCAAAACGACAGTGTTTGACATTTTAGGAAAAGCAGCGGAAAACGAAAGGCGAAACTTGGTTTTAGAATGAAGTTATCTCTCTAAGAGGAAACGAGCGTTTTTCCACTGATCCTTGGCTAGCAGTAGGTTTCCATAAGGACTTCCGTGGAGCGAATAGAAAATATAGCACAAATAAGCGCATTGGGTGCATTCATTGTAAGTTTTACGCAACGAGTCAAATTTTTTGCTATACCAGATTTCAGGCAAATCGAAGACTGTTCCTGCAAAGTTGTGATTATGACAACCAGCGATTCTACCTAGATGATCTAGAACTAGAAAGTTTTGAAGTGCCTGACAATCCCAAGTTCGTTTACCTTCTAGAAAGAGAGCTCTAAGTGCTTTCAGCAGTTTGGTCGTAACTAAGATCTTCCGGTTGCTCTTTTTCATCTCGATAAGGGAGTCACAAAGCTTAACCATAGCCTTTTTATCCTTTATGATGAACTCGTCATTTGCCTTGCCAATTCGGAAAAGTTGGTTCTCATCATTAGTTTGGTCATAGGTGTAAAGGCAGTACCAAACTGAAATTCCTTTTTCGGTAAAGTAATTTGTAATATCTACGATTTCATGAAGGTTCAGCTGGGAAATTGTAGGTGTCACACTCACGCCAATGCCTTCACTATGGAGCGTTTCCACAGCTTCTATTGCTTTCTCCCAAGCACCTGGAACAGCTTTTATGTAATCATTCTTTTCGGGATCTAAGCTATCTATTGATATTGCCACAAAATCCACATTTCGCAAAGCCTCGAGGTTCTGTTTTGCCATGCTGCCGTTGTCGTAAACCGTGGTTAAGAAAAGATTGGAAGCGTGTTGGATTATTTCGGGAGCATCTTTCCTCAAAAGGGGGTCTCCGCCAGAGATTACAAGCTCAATAATGCCAAGGTCCTTCAGTATGTCAAGTCCTCGTTTCACCTCTTCAGTGGATAATTCTCGCTTATCTTGTTCTTTCCAGACATTACATCCTCTGCAACGATAGTTGCATTTCCTCGTTATCATCCATTGAGCATGATGAGGCCTATTAGGAGTAAGAGCATTGATCGCAATTCTGGAGGTCTTTCGAAGCTTTAGGTTCAAAGGTTAAACTCCATTTGTGTGAATTGAGGATGTTTTAATAGACCATACCCACACTTATATAAGTCATCAGTAAAAAAAGGACGTTTCTTAAGAAGATGGTGAAAACAAATTTCTAATCTTCCATAAAGAATAGGGAAAGCTCAAATAGTGTCTAGTGATATCAGGTGAAAATGCGATTTACTTATAGTCTTATATGAAGTATCATTCAGAATCTTAATTAAGAAATGACGTGATTCAATAGTGAATATGCGCGTGGACGTTATCGTAATTACAAAAAACAGTGAGCGCGTCCTTGATGAATGCCTTAAAGCTATTTATGAAAACGTTCCACTTAATCGCTTGATAATTGTAGATGGATATTCAACCGATAAAACATTAGAGATAGTGGGTGAGTTTCAGAAGAAACATGGAAATGTTTTGTTGATACAAGATAACGGAACACGTGCTAGTGCAAGACAAAAGGGCATAGGTCAAGTAGGAACCGAATGGTTCATGTTCGTAGACAGCGACGCAGTTCTTTGTAAGGACTGGTTCATTAAAGCCGAGAAGCATATAGGTCAGAAGGTAGGTGCAGTCTGGGGAATCGAAGTTTGGTCTACAATAAAGAATCCAGCAATTCTAAAATTATTTTTATGGTTAACACGAAAGATATTTGACCTTCGCGGGGGAACTCATGACACGCTTATACGCACAGACTCAGTCAGCGACATGAAAATTCCGAAAGCTCTTCATGTTTTTGAGGATGCATACATAAAGGATTGGATAACCCAAAAGGGGTACAAGCTTGTTTCATGTTATGATCCATATTGCATTCATTATAGACCAGCAAGCGTTTGGACTATTCGAGGCAGCCTAAACATAATAGCTGATTCGATTAGGGCAGGTAGACTAATGTTGTTTGTTAAATTAGCATTGGCTTATGGTTTCTATACAATTTACTCAATTTACCAATTTCTCGCAATCAACATAAAACGCAGAGGAGGACAAAACTGAGCGTTTCAAAAGAGTGAGTGCTGGTCCAAGTGAATTGGGTAAATTCTTATTTTCAACTGGTTCAATACATTAATGCTTGTCAAGCCAAAAGTATTTGACGAACTAATGAAGGAAAACTGAACAATAATGCATCCGATAGATGTCGTAGTACTTACAAAAAACAGTGAATACTTGCTTGACAAGTGTCTAGCCTCAGTCTACAAAAATGTTCCCGTTAAGAACCTAATAATAGTTGATGGCTTTTCGACCGACAGCACCACGAAAATTATAGAAAAAGCCAAAGAAGCCCACGGTAACGTTACAGTTCTTAAGGTTGATGGTTCAAGAGCGAGAGCACGGGAAAAAGGTATACAGAATGTAAGTACGGAATGGTTCATGTTCGTAGACAGCGACGTCATACTCGGAAGAGACTGGTTTCGAAAAGCTATGAAAGACATGAAGGACAATGTTGGAGCCGTTTGGGGCGTAAATATTGATATTGTACCTAACGTGAAAGACAAACGTATTCTGAAGTTGCAGAGTCTAATTGCCAGACAATGCTTTGGCCTCCGAGGAGGCATGCACGACACTCTGATCCGCCGCAAGGCTGTGGAGGGAATAAGAATTCCTGAACAACTTCACGCTTACGAAGACTCGTATATAATAAACTGGATTGAAAAGAAAGGGTATAAAACAGTTATTGGCGAGGACGTTTATTGTTTGCATTTTAAGCCTCCTAGAAATTGGAGTTTGCAAAACGGGGTTTTTCAAGCGACTATAGAATTCAGGTGTGGACTAGTCTACTCCCACATGTACGAATACATGTTTTTGTACCCTGTTTTCATGTTTCATTGGTTCATACAGCTTTTCCTTCAGGGTGTCAAAGGCTTATTTTTGCCCCAGCGCAGTCCAAAGATGGTCTGAGATGGGTCTCTGCAAGGTTTTTGTTTCACCGTTTTCTTTCGTTAGTATCCGGATTCCGGGATTTTCAAGGAACTCCCCGATTACCGTAGCCTGAACTCCTACACTTTGTAGATTTTTAACAATTCCTTCTGCGCTTTGTGTTCCTGCTGAAATTATTAGCGCGCCTGAACCAATTAGCTGAAGAGGGTCAATCTGGAAGTAGCTGCAGATTTGGGCTGTTTCAGGCTTAACAGGAATTGTACCTTCACTGATTCTTACACCTAAGTTTGAGGCGTCTGCCATTTCGTGGATTCCTCCCACAACGCCGCCTTCAGTAGGGTCGTGCATGGCATGGACGCCGCCTGTTTTATAAGCGATCAACGCTTCTTTCACCACACTTATTTGATTGTAAAAGCTTTTAGCTGTCTGCAGCACCATTTTGGTCATAATTTTTTTGAGTGATCTTTCTCGGTCAGTGGCTAAGATAGCTGTACCTTCAATCCCTGCACTCTTAGTTAAGATGAGCTTGTCTCCCGGCTTTGCTCCCGCTGCAGTTACGTAACTTCCCTTTTCCGTAAGACCTAAGATACAGCCTACAACAATCGGATTAGACAAGTTAGGTGTAGATTCGCAGTGCCCGCCAACTATTGCTATTCCCAATTCTTTGGCTGCTATATTCATCTGAGAGCTTATTATCTCAACAAGTTTCCGATCCGCATTCTCAGGAAGCATCATACATGAGAACAAGAATGCTGGTTCAACGCCAAAAGTGGCTACATCATTAGCGTTTACGTTAATAGCGAGCCAACCAATTCTCTCAATCGCCCCCGTGATTGGGTCCATGGAAACGATTAGAGATTTGTCTCCTAGGTCTAAAACTGCGCCGTCAACACCCGCTGAAGGACCCACAACGACTTCGTTACGTAATGCACCTAGGTTCTTGAAAACTACTTCTTTCAAGATATCTGCAGGGATTTTTCCAGGAGGCAGCTTCATAACCTATTCCTCTGTGAGGACTAACTTTTAAGTTGTGGGAAACCACGTAAAACCCCATGCATTATTGGCACTGCAATTAATAAGCCTATGAGCATCTGGACTATGTTAAAAGGAACTTCTGCAAGTGCTAGAGCAAAAGGATAACCAAGCACAAGCTGCTCATAAAGGAAATAGCCAGTAACCATTTCTAACCCTCCGACTGCAGCAGAAAGAATAGCACGAGCAGTGGGATTTGGCAGGTGTTTTCTAAGTTTTTGGTACAGTATGCCAACGATTGCACCTTCTATACCTTTAATCACCATCGTTCCTGGAGCGAAAACACTGAAACCCAAATAAATATCAGCAAGCATAGCTCCAATTCCTCCAGAAAAAGCGCCAACAAAAGCACCAAAAAGTAGTGCTGCAACATAAATGATTGTTTCTCCAACATTGAAGTAGCCAGATGTAGCTGGTATGGGTATTGGTGGAATCTGGGATGTAACTATAAACACTAGCGCAGCGAACACTGCGGCAATAGTTATTTTTACGGTAACACCAAATTCACTATAGTGGTTTTTCATTAAATTCACAGCGTTATGGTCACAAAGCATAGTTAAGTCAGCTTTCCAATATAAAAGCATCAGGATACTATCCAACTACACTCTTTACCTACTAAATAGAACGTATCCTTGGAAAAATCCATCTTCTGAAAGAGGAAAATCTAAATGGGAGTGCACTTCTTGATATAGCAACTTAAGAGTTGACGGTTATGAGTCAAAAAGAAGACCCGATTAAGATGCATAAAGATGCAAATAGCATCATGGAAACGGGAAAATATGAGGAAGCAAGAGAGCTTTTTCTCAGAACAGCAGAGCTTTACCAGAAAAAACAGAATTATTTTGATTCTACAACCATGCTTTACAAGGCTGGTGAGTGCAGCTTTGCCCTTAAAGAATACGAAAAAGCCATTGAACACTTCATGCAATCTGCGGAACTTTCCTTCAATAAAGGGTATGACCGCTTCGGCGTTAGCGCCTTGGATTATGCGAAAGACTGCAACAAAGCCTTAGGAAACACGAAAGAAGTTGAGGAGTTAACAAAGAAAATCAAAGAAATCAAGGCAAAACTTGAAAGTACTTTTTAATCATCAATTAGCATTCAAGAAACTATACCCTTTTCAGCCCTTCAGTGGCTAGTTCTTTTTTAATTTTTAATGGTGTCAATCGATAAAAGTTGGAACATTTTTTATTGGCAGAGTTAAAAGATTATTGTCATGTCTACGCTTTTTATATCTCTGGCAGAGTTTCTCGAAAAAGTAGAATCCACTAGAAAGCGACTGGAGATAGTTAGTATTACCGCTGACTTCTTAATGCATCTGGAGCCCGAGGAGGTGGAGCCAGCTGTGTCCATGGTTCTTGGACGAGCGTTTCCGAAATGGAGCCAGAAGACTCTGGAAGTGAACTGGAAAACTCTTAGCGGCGTTCTGCGGAGGGTAGTAGGGGTTGACTTGAGTGTTTTCCGTGAAGCCTTTTCAAGCACGGGTGATATAGGCGATGCTGTAAAAGCTGTTTTTAAGAAAAATTACATGAAAAAACAATCTGTTCTGCTGGAAAAAAAGTTGACAATTAATGAAGTTAAGCGGCTGCTACAGGTCATAGCGGAAACTGGTGGTTCAGGTTCAAGAGGAAAGAAAGAACGCTTGATAACTGCATTGCTAAATCAAGCATCACCTATTGAAGCCAAATATCTGGTAAAGATTTTTTTGGGCGAAATGAGGACGGGGCTAAGTGAAGGATTAATGGAGCAGGCACTAGCAAAAGCTCTTGAGGCTCCACTAACGTTAGTGCAAAAAGCAACTATGGCCAAGGGGGACATTGGCGAAGTAGCTGGCATAGCTAAGACAAAGGGCAAAGAGGGATTAAGAGAAATAAATTTCCAAGTATTTAGACCAGTTAGGCTTATGCTCGCTCAGACAGCCAAGACTGCCAGCGACGCTCTAGCAGACCATGGTGGTAAAACAGCTTTTGAATACAAGTATGATGGAGCTCGTATTCAAATCCACAAATGGAAAGACGAGATACGAATTTTTAGCAGAAGACTCAAAGATGTAACTAAGAGCCTACCTGAAGTAGTTGAAGCCACGAAAGACAATTTCGAAGCAGATGAGGGAATAATGGAGGGGGAAATCATAGCCATAAATGAAAACGGACAACCGATTCCATTTCAGCATTTGATGCGAAGGTTCAAACGGATCCACGAAGTGCGTGATATGGCTAAGAAAATCCCAGTTAGACTTTACTTGTTTGACATTCTCTTGCTTAACGGAGAAAACCTAATTGGTTTGCCCTATTTGGACCGTAGGAAAATTCTAACTGAAAACGCTGGAAAAATTCTCTTGACAGAGCAGCTTATCACCGACAAGAAAGAGCAGGCAGAAAAATTCTTAGTCGAAGCAATAGAAAAAGGGCATGAAGGGGTTATGGCGAAAAAGCTAGATAGTGTCTACACGCCAGGCACCCGTGGAAAACGCTGGTTCAAGATAAAACCTGTTTTGGAACCTTTGGATTTAGTAATTACAGCCGCTGAGTATGGTTACGGGAGAAGACATGGTTGGCTCTCAGATTATTCTTTGGCTGCGCGTGATCCAAGCACCGGCGAGTTCTTTAACGTAGGGAAAACATTTAAGGGTCTGACGGATGCGGAAATGATAGAAATGACACAGCGGCTAAAAGAGCTAACTTTGCGAGAAGAGCATAATCTAGTTGTGGTTCTTCCCAAAGTAGTGGTTGAAGTTTTGTATAACGAAATTCAAAAAAGCCGCAAGTACAAGTGTGGAATGGCGTTGCGGTTTGCTCGCATAAGCCGCATACGGGACGATAAAAGTGCGGAGGAAGCAGACACAATTGATAAAGTCAGAGAAATCTATGAGAAGCAGTTCGCTAAAAAAGGCAAATATAAAGCTAACTAACACCCATTTTCTCTCAGGCGAAAATTGAGATGGAGAAGGCGGACTTAAGAACGTTTGAAGCTGAATTCTACAGTCGTCAGGTGATCCTCAATGAATTAGGCAGAAAAGGCCAGCAAAAACTGGCGAAATCAAAAGTTGCTGTGGTTGGCGTAGGTGGATTGGGCACGGTATCTTCACTGTATCTGGCTCTATCAGGGATTGGACACCTGCGTTTGATAGACCAGGACACGGTAGAAACCCAGAATCTTCACCGCCAAATCCTATACAACTTAGATGATCTACACTACCCGAAAGCTGAGGTTGCTGCAAAGCGGCTAGAGAAGCTTAATCCTCTTTTAAAAGCTGAACCCGTCTCAGAGAATGTGAATCATGGTAATGTAGAGAGACTTGTGGCTGGGGTAGACCTTGTCGTTGACGGGTTGGATAATATGTTTACCCGTTATTTGATAAATCGTACCTGCGTTAAAATGGGTATTCCGTATGTTTTCGGCGCAGCCATCGGCTTAGAGGGAAACCTATCAGTTTTTGCGCCTCCTGAAACCGGTTGTTTAGAATGTTTGCTACCAAATATTTCAGACGATGACTTGATGAGGTGTGACACTCGTGGTATTGTTGGGGCTACTGCGGGAATAATCGGCGCTATGCAAGCCATGGAAGCAATAAAAGTTCTGGCAGGCATGGGTTCTCCCTTGAAAGGAAAGTTAATGGTATGTGACTTTAACGATATGTACTTCACCACAGTTGACACAGCGAAAGCCACTAACTGCGCCGTTTGCCGAGGTGCCTTGCCGCAGTTGGAACGGCAAGAGAGGCTGGTGTGGCTTTGCGGTAAAGACACAGCCAATATTAATCCTGAGAAACCGTTGAAACTAAATCTTGACGAGGTTTACGAAACTATTAGGCAGCAATTTAAAGTTCGCCTGAAATCACATCTTGCTATAATTTTTGACTATGGAAATTTTGAGGTGAGTCTATTCAAGGGCGGGCGTATGCTCATAAAAAACGTTGAAAAAGAAAACATAGCTCTGAAAGTGTATAGAGAGATAATCAAAAAAATCGAGGTAGAGTAGCTTCTTTACCTTATTATTCTTATTCAATAGGTCGAGTGTTGAAACATGGATATTCTTTAGCAAACCTGTTTTAGCCTTATTTAGTTTGAAGCCAACAATATTTTTATTTCAGTTTAAACCTAAAGTTGACCTTGCTGGGGTGGCCGAATGGTTCAGGCGGCAGCCTGCAGAGCTGCTATATATGGGTTCAATTCCCATCCCCAGCTCCATTTTACTCATCATTCATAGTTTCATTTTCGTTTGCTGGAGATTTGTTGCATTCACTGAAATCCAAGTTTTTGGTGCGAGTGAACTCGCTAAAGGGTGTATAGGCCTCTCAAATTTAGTCTGAATTCACAAATCTTTTTAAGATGAGATCAACCGCTACTGATACTCAATGAAACGACTCATATCTATCGACTATTTGCGTGGAATAGCAATCCTGGGGGTTGTTTTTTATCATGCTACCATATTTAATTCGCCCCCGCCAGGAGAAGGCCCCACTTTTCCCGATATTCTATGGGTTAATGTGATCTTGTTGATTATTACCTATTTTTCAGCATGGGCGGGCATGTTCGGCATTATTTCTGGCACCTCAAATACAATATCGCTTTATGGTAGATTTAGATCTGGAAAAATTAAAAATCCAAAGCAAATATTGTATTACGCACTTTTCCAAGGCTCCATGATCCTACTGATAAACTATATTTACCTGTTTGTTTTTTGCCCTGGATGGGTTGTAGATAATAGAATAGTAGGAGGATTCTTGCCAATTCTCATTCGAACCGGCCAGATTTTTGCGTCAAATCAGAATTATTTATTTGCAACAGCACTCATGATGATTGGTTGGAGTATTTTATTATCAGGTGTTCTACTTTACTTCTTGTTGAGAAACAATGGTTACTTGAAAAGAAAAAGGAACTACTCAGTGCTTATTGCATTAGCGACTTTTTGTGTCTTCATCTATCCATTAATTCAGCAACCAGCACTAGCTTTTATGTCTGAAGCTCTTACCATCACCAATTTTGTTCCACGCTTGTTTCTGTCTTGGTTGGTTGGACAAATGGATCCAATACTGCCTTACTTCGGATTCGCATTATACGGAGTCATATCCGGCTTAATGCTAGTTGATGAAGAGCCAAAACAGAAGATTCTAAAATATGGATATGGAATAGGAATAATCTACACGGTTATCGGACTAATTTCTACACTGATTTTTGGAATAGAGTTTCCTGATTTTGCCGTACCACCTTTACCCACCATATTGATGTTGTTGGGTCCCATGTTTCTGCTATATACTTGGATGTTGCATAACATGGATTTCAAAGATGAAAAGCAAAAAATCAAATGGGTGAACAGAAGCAAGACTATTAGACGGGTTGCTATTGTCAGTTTGACGGTTTTTCTATTGGAGGGTTCCATGGCACAACTGTTGAGACATGTGATGTTGCTACTATATCCGGGATTTGACGTAGACTACTTGTTCATGTTCTTCATCTTTGGAACTATCAATTTGATAGTATGGTCTCTGATATTGATCGTATGGGAAAAATTCGATTTCAAGTATTCTTTTGAGTGGGTTCTAATCAAGCTTGCCCGAAAAATTACCCATAAAGAATCTGTGCGACTCCGGGCTTCAAAGAGGCTTGATTCATACGTAGATATGGAAAAGAGTTCAGAATAGACTAATGAAAACTTGGTGTCATATTTTCTCAGTAGCTTCCAAAAGCATATCACTATCTCCACCAGAGTGTTTTAACATGCTTGACTGGTATACGTAGAGCAACCTATTGCTGATCTGATCATCTCTTTGTGATTGGCAGTTAGTTATTGTCTCAGAGATTCAACGATATTCAGCTTAGCTGCTTTGTACGCAGGATAAGCCGCACTTATTACTGAAATAACTATAGCTTCTACTAACGCTAGTTGGATAGAATCTAACGAGATCGTGAAGGGCATCATGAAACCCCCCAAATTCATGAAGGCTACCACTATGGACTGAAATATCAAACCAAGCCCGACTGCTATTACAAAACCAACAATTCCCAACACTAAAACTTCACCAATAATAGATGAAACAACTTGGGACCTACTCATTCCTTGACTCCTTAAAATCCCAATTTCCCTACGTCGTGAATTAACGTTTATTATCATGATAGACAACACTCCAATTATCGCATTCAACGAAGCAAACAAAACCGGTATGTATAATGACAAAAAGATCTTATCAATTTCTTCAGCCACGTCATTTAGTACCTCTTCACGTGTTACAATATCTAAATCGTACTCATTTTCAAATGAGGCTAGAATCTGTTCTCTAGCTCTTTCTACATCTTGACTGGACTTAGCTGCAGCAAAAAATATTGTTGCGTTGTTATGGAAATCTGGAAAAGTGTCATTTAGACTATTGTAGGAAATATAGCATGTTTTGGATAATTGTAGGTTGCCGAATGAAGCAGCCCTTAGCCAAGCCCCTTCAGATATACCAACCACAGTAAAATTCTCATAAGTAATCTGTATCTGAGGTACATATACAGTTGTTGAGTCAGAGATATCTACAGGCAAGACCAAATCGTCTGGAATAACACCATCATAACCTGGAATATCGGGAATACTATCATTTATAAAAGAACTCGGAATTTCAATCGGAACCTCGACGACAGAAACCACAGGTATCTTCAATTCATCATTAACAGACACATTAAGACTCAAAGCCAGTGGAGCTGTCAAAACTATGTTCCCAGACATATTGAGCCTTTCAAATACATCTGTCGGCGTGTCTTTGTTGAAAGTCATTGGCATAACGTCGGGATACGTATCTGGATCTATAGCTACAACCGTAACCGTTGTTTTGGTGTCAGAGTCATTATTCAAGAGAACAATCTCCATAGGAATGATAAAAGCCGGTGTCGCATCGCTAATTAGGTTACCACCGTCAAGTTTCGTAAGGTTTTCCGCAAAGTACCTTGAAAGACTCGTTTCTGACACTACAGTTAAATCGGAGCTAACGTATGACTTAATAACATCCTCTATGCCCGTTACTACTCCCGTTTGAGCACCTCCAACGACAACTAAGAAGCTCAAGGAAAGACCTATCATTGTGAAACAAGCTGTGCTTTTCAAGAGATTTCGATCGATGTTGCGTGTGATAACCTTTCTACCGCTCCTAAATATGAACAATAAATATTCTAGACCTCGACTGGTGACTCTCAGCAAACCAGCTGTCAAGAATATTACGCCTACAACTGGTACGAGAAGGGAAACCAGCAAAATCCCCCAACCAGCATCGCCATAAGATATAACTCCCAAATACTCAAGCACTCCAAACAAAGAGAGCGGCAATCCTAATCCTATCAACTTCAAAGCTGTCCTTTGTTTGCCAGCTTTTCTCATCGTTGGTCTCAATGACTTGATAATGTCTACTCTACTCGCAGAAATAGAAGGAAAAACGCCTCCAATCAGAGTTGCCAACACACCAGCAATCGCCCCCATAACCATATATGGCGAGTAGGATACAGAGAAAAATGTAGCCACTTCCTGTGGTGAAAGGATGCTATCTGAAAAGAAGTTTATCAACTGTTTAAAAATAGAATTGAGAATTAAACCAGCACCCATACCAAGTAAGGCGCCTAGAGCCCCTAAAATGAAGCTTTGAGAGAAGAACATCCAAAATACCTGACCTGTTGAAGAACCTATTGATCGCAGCACGCCTATCTCTCTTGTTTTTTCACCTATATTCATGTACATTGAATTTAGAACTACAATTATGCTGACACATAGAGCTAAGAAAGACACGATCTGCAATCCAAGAGATAAGCCCGATGTGGTTTCTGTTATCGCTTCAAGAAGATCCTTCTTAATAGGATTCACGATGAATTCTGGATCCAGCTTGAGGTTTAGATCAGCAACTACCTGATCCGTTACATCAATTTCAGTAATCTTTACGATTATCGAGTCGACTTTATCCTTAAGACCACAGACCTCTTGAATCGTCATCAAGTCAACATAAATGAGCCCCGCGCCCCCTTCCCGTTCTCCATGACGATAAATCCCGATAGCTTCGAACTCGAAAGCTTCGGTTTGATTCAAACTAGGCAACTCACCTGTCTCGATAAAACTAGTTTCGTTGTAAAAACTCACATTAAAAAGCTGCCCTAGGGTATACTCGAAGCTTTCATGCAAAAGAGCCTCAGAACTGTTAGTCTCAAATTCAAAAAGTCCATCAGGCGAACTTGCCTGCTCAGTGATATTGAGATCCATGAAGGCAAAGTCATTTCTAGAGTCAACTCCAATGATGGTAACAGTCTGGTTTTCATCTACAATCTCAGCTGTTCTACTCAACCTCGCGGAAGCATTGAGGATACCGTCAACAGTCTTTACCTCTGAAAGAATGCTCGAATTAAACGTATCCTCCAGCGAGGTTATCACAATGTCGATATTTCCAGTCGCTTTTCTCGTCGTAAACTCAAATTGACCCAAAACACTGTCAAAAGTAACATTCACTCCTATGATCAGGGCAACACCAATTATTATCGTAAGCACTGTGAAAGCATTTCTCAACTTGTGCCTCGGTATGTACCTGAACGCAACGGATGTTAAAGCTCTCCAACCAAGCCTCCTACCTGGCTTAGTCTCCATAAACTCTCTACCGACATGGGTTTTCGTTACCACCAATGCTTTTACTGCTGGAATAAGCAAAGCTACAAACGCAGTCACCATTAGCGCGAGAGTAGGCATGCTTATGGGATTATAAGTCACTGACCAATCGATGTCATATTGTACGCCATAAGAATACAGTCCGCTCCAAACGATGTGGTTAATCTTGTCTAGAAAATAGATACTAAACCCTTGGAACATTAAGGCAATAGCGGGCAGGAAGAAACCTGTCCACTTTGACAACCTACTATGCTTGTTTCTGAGCGAATAATGAGGGACAATTGAAGCAACTGTCAGCGTAGTAGCCATAAACAATAGAGTCCAAACCATCTTATTGTTATACCAGACTACTTCAGCCCATTCGTAGCTGAAAACCAAACCGTAATCATACAAGTCACCGTGGATGAAGTTGTCCAAACGCAGAATCCAAGAAGAAACAATCAAGTTTAAGAGGATAACAAGAAGTAGGATAAGCACAGTTAGATAACTTGATCGGCTCTTAAGACCCAAACACACAACACCTCCACTGGATCAAGTAACACCTACTCGTCTTTACACCATAGAAACTGAAAGTAGATATAAAATTTCAGAAACAGGACTATTAAAACCAACGCTTCGACTCTCGAAGAGCATCATCTTGAGACAAGCACCCGTGCTAACCTTCCATTTCAGCTGGAACTGAATCACTCTTAATTAGCAGCGTTTCTGTGGGTCCCAAACGCTACAGGCACAGTATATAGAGGCCAACTTCTACTGTAGCCATCACAAAGAAAATTACTATCATAGCAACCACCGTGCGAAGGCTCCAATAAGATTGAGGATTGTCAACCATAGATTCCACATTGTATAAAGAAGCAGACATATTCAAACGTTCACCAGCATCTTTACGGCTAATTCGCATTAGCTTGATCGTAATCCATTCAAACGATCCCTTATAGCCCACTTTCTCCCACAACCAAAGAAGAACATGCCAAATTGCTAACGTTATTGAGAACCAAAACACCAATTCCCAAGAGGTCAAACCGGGCGCGTATTCAAAGTTAAACCATCCTGCGGCAAAATTGCTCAACAGAAAAGGAATATTGCTCCCGGTTAACGCATTACTTATGCTGTGATATCCCATTAAAAGCAGAGCAACAAACCATTGCAGGCTGAATACTGTTAACGAAACTAGGCCAAAGCGACGAACAAACACAGTTCGTCTCGTAAATCCCTTTGTCTTTCCTCGAACATCGATCACGTAGAGAACAATCAGTATTAGTAATAGCGAACCACCCAAGACCATTAATTTTTCTCCTACATCGTAGATCGAAGCAACAAAGTAGTGAAGTAGAGTTCCGGATTCCAAACCTAGCGATATGTCCAAATCTACAACTTTGGGTAAATACAAAAGTAGTCCACTAACAAACACCACGACTGAACCAGCAAACCACTTGGTTGCAAAGTGTTTTTCTACTTTTCCACTGCTGATTCGGTAACCGAACATAGCCCCAACAACTCCAAACACTGCAAAGGGAAACAAAGGAGTAGTCCCACGAAAAATCGAGTTTATGAATAAATATATGATATTCAATCCCAAGTCGCGAGTTGCCCAACCATCATAAAAGTAAGGAAAAATCCTTGACAGCGTTATCATAAAGGGAGTAAGGATCAACATTAAAAGCATAACTTGAAGAAAGCGTTTGTTAATCCATGCCTGTCCTTTCTCTCGGCTGAGAAGCCACGTATAGACAAAACCAGAGATAATAATTCCCCACGCTATCGCGTGTAAAACATTGGTGGAATAGAATCCGCCCACTGACTGAACAACTGGATCAGATACCTGTCTAACATAATTCAGCGGAAGACGATCCAGCAGAATACCGTAGATGTAAGCCATGGCAAATATGAATAGCCCGCGAATAATCTGGCTCTTGAGGATTTTTTTTATCATAATCCGTTTTTGTTCACCGTTGGGGTTTTGTTTCATAAACTTTCTCCATTGTTTATCAATCGAGATAGTGTTGACTAATCCAGATAAGACAATGAACAACACATTGAACTGGGCCAAAAAAGCTAGAAAAATCGCAAGAGGCCAGTATGGCCAAGGAAATCCTGCAGCTAGAACACCTTCGTAGTCCCACACAACTAGAATCATATGGAAAAACAATACTGTAATGATTGCAGCTCCACGAAGAAAGTCAAGAGAGATAAACCGCTTCAATACTCTAACCTTCTAAACAGATCAGTTGGTTTCGCGGAGTGCTTTCCTACGAACTTTGCCGAGTACGGTCATAGGCAATTCTTTTCGGAATTCGACCTCTCGAATCGCTTTATATTTAGCAACTTTATCGTTAATAAAACTCAGCAGTTCCTTTTCAGTTACAGTCTCTCCTTCATGCAATACCACAACGGCTTTCGGAACTTCACCGGCGAGAGAGTCAGGTTTACCGACTACGCAGCAGAGTTTTATCGCAGGATGCTCATGAAGCACTTCCTCAAGTTCCCGCGGATATACGCTAAATCCTTTACTTTTTATCAAATCTTTTTTCCTATTAACAAAGTAGAAGTACCCATCTTCATCCATTTTACCTATGTCTCCAGTGTATAGCCATCCATCCCGGAGGACTAGGGCAGTTTCAGATGGCATATTCCAATATCCCTTCATCACTTGGGGTCCCTTAACCACCAATTCACCAATCTGTCCAGGCTTAAGAACTTCTTGACCATTCTTCTGATCCACAATTCTTGCATCCGTATCGGGCCACGGAATCCCAATAGAGCCTATCTTCAGTTTCTTTGGTGAAGAAGTAAGTGGGTTGCAATGGGTAACTGGCGAAGCTTCTGATAATCCATATCCTTCAACCAAAACGCCTCCGATTAATTTAGTAAACTCATTCTTAATCTCAATAGGAAGGGAAGAAGCCCCAGAAATACAAAATTGAAGAGAAGAGTAATCATACTTTCTCAAATCAGGATGAGATAGAAGCTTCGAATACAATGTTGGCACCCCACAAAAATGGGTAATCTTGTATTCCTGAATTGCACGTAGGATCTGTTTAGAGTCAAAACGAGGTAACAAAACAATCCTTCCACCCGCGTATATAGGATAATTCAACCCAGTCATCATCCCATAGATATGAAATAGCGGAAGAACCGACAGAAACGAGGGGTCAGTTTGTGGACCTATCCATTTCGAGCACATCAGAGTGTTCGAAACCAAGTTCATATGTGTTAACATAGCACCCTTGGGAATTCCAGTTGTTCCACCGGTGTATTGAAGCACCGCGATATCTTGGTTTGGATCAATGTTCACTTCAGGAGGACTTGCATCGTAACTGTCGATTAGATCTTGGAAACGATAGATGTTTGGCTTCAGCTTAACCTTACGAGAGGGTATCTTTCTGAACAGGGTACCTAGAATCGCCTTAGTTTTTGGCATATAGTCTTTTATGGACGCAATAATCACTCTTTTCAATCTAGTTTTCTTGATGACGCTAGCGACGATTGGGTAAAACAAGTCAAGAACAACTATTGTTTCTGCTCCCGAATCCCGCAATTGAGTTTCCGCTTCACGCTCTTTATACATCGAACTCAAGGCTGTAACAATTGCTCCACTTCTTATTGCTCCATAATACGCAATAACAAAGGGCGGATTGTTTGGCAGAAATAGGGCAATGCGATCTCCTTTTTTCACACCTAAATCGATCATCGCTCGCGCGAATCTATTGGATAATAAGTCTAGCTCTCCGTAAGTCATTTTGGCGTCGAAGTAAATAAGGGCAGTTTTATTGGGATGTTGATCAGAACTTTTCGAAAGCAAGTCCGCCAGAGAAATTTTAGGAAATACAATGTGCTTAGGCACCTTTTCTGGCCATGACTGGAACCAAAGCCTCTCGGTTTCCATGTTATTATCTTTGAGAAGCATAAAAACTTCAGACAAGAATTGCTATTTAATACTTGATCCAATTTCGGAATATTATCAGATCGGTAATATCGTAAAACAACAAAAGGGCACTATCTTTCTTGCTGATTCCCAAGTTTACCAAACAAGTGTTGTATCACAGTTTTTAGTTTTGGGAGTGATAGCTATTTGAGGATCATAATCAAAAAAGTAAAGAAGAATATCACATTGAGGAATACAAAGCTGGTACTCTTAACTCGAGGTTGTTCTCGGTGCTTTTGCAAATAGCGGCTTATTTAGTGTCTCAGTAATATTAGCGAATTCACAGATTGTCATAGTTTTTTAGAAGTAATGCCGTCGATGATCATTACTTTTTCTTCCTCTGTCTTTAAGTTCTTGAAAAGAAGCTTAAATCTAGGAGTGTAAATCACTGAGCGGTCAGTTATTTCAAAGACTTCTTCTACAACTCTGCTTAGGTCTCTAGGGCGCTTGGCTATTCTATTTCTAACAAAATTAACATCAACATCTTCAGGGATTGCATCTATCCTATATTCCGCAATTACTTGCTCCGGTTTCTTCTCAGAAGGCGCAGATGGAAGATTGTCTACCATTGCATCATTGCCATTCTTATTCAAGATAAGAAAAGCTTTATCCTCTTTGATTAGACGTTCTTCCCCGTGAAGTTTAATGGTTCTTTTTGAATTAGAAGTTTCAGGCAAGAATTTATGATCCAAAAGCACAACTTCTTTGACTCCTTCATGAACCCTAAAAACGTAAGTACATTTGCGATAATAGTCAAGGAAGTATTTTCCACTTATGACTATGTATGGTTCATAGTATTTATCCAGCGAAACAAATTGTATTTCTTCTGATTTTGGCTTGAACAAACCAAATTTAAGGAATAGTTGTTGTTTGAGTTTTTCTCCAGAAACCCTTATCACTGTGGGATCGATGTTTGCTTCATAAACAATAGTTTTTCGTTTAACAATATTCTCTTTTATAATTGGAGCTTCTGCTGAGACAACAATTTTTTCAGTATTTACTGTTGTAGTCAAGACTAACGCCGCTTCTTTTTTCACGATTGCCGCTAATAACCGTTATGAAGCAGGAAAATGAATCAGAATTAAACAATTCCTTGTTCCCTAAGCCTAATCTAAACAGAACAAAGACCAATACCGGCAATATCGATATCCAGAGAAGGACTTTTTTAGAAAAAACTCCTCAAAGTAAACGAAAGGCACATCATACTTCTAGACGAGAGACCTTAACTTTGGCGCATTTTTTTAAGAAAATCTTCAGCAATTTCCAATTCTTCAACAGTGTTGATGTTCACAGCAACTTCTTTTCTGTCTAATACATAGATTTCCTCATCTAATTCTTCCTCGTCAATTCTTCGTCCATCAATAATATTTATTCCAGCGGGCACCAAGAGTTTTCCGTTCAGTTCAAACCCATATTTTCCACTTAATCCCAGCCTATGCTTTTTTTCCATAGAAACCGCTACACTCAAGGCAGGTTTCTTGCATTGTTTGTAATATCCAACAATAGCATCGATCACCTTGCCCGTTATGAGTGGAAAGTCAGCGCCAATTGCTAATATCGTCTGCAATTTCAGAGTTTTAACGGCGTATCCCATGTCAGAAACAAAATCTTTGCCAGGTGTTTGGATAACTGAAATAGAACGTTCTGAAAGAACCTCAGTCGTCTTAGGCGTATTATCGCTAACCGCAACAACAATTGAGTTGACTTTTTTGGCTTTTTTCAATGCATCAAGGACATACTCAATTACCGGTTTTCCTCCTACCTTAATTAAGGGCTTCTCTTCTGGAAGTGCCATCCGAGAGCCCCTTCCTCCAGCCATAACAAGCGCGGTTACATCCATCTCATCATCGCCAATAACGTAACTAATGAAACCATGCGAGTAATCTCATTTGTCGCTCCCAAAACGTCACCCGTCACGCCTTTAAAATGTCGGTGAGAAATTCCTACTATGATGAGACTTGTCAATACAGCCACTAAAACAGTCACTAAACCTGCTAACCATAGTAGAGGTAAGACGATTCCTAAAGAAATAACCAATGCAAGAATTAAGCGTCCAGTACCTTTCTTGCCACGCATCACTTCCAAAAATGATGAACTCATTCCTTCATGTATAGCCTTTCCAGCCCAAGCCCCCACTACCATTGAAAGTTTTGCCGAAACCTCCACCACTACCAAAGCTTGAATAATTATACCAATCTCCAATTCAGCTATAGAGAAACCAGTAAGTAAGAATATAATAATCCCTAAAGATAGCCCGCCAGCACCTGTTAGTTGATCATGCATAATCTCAATTTTTCTTTCAGGCGAACCATGAGCCATGACACCGTCTCCAAAATCTAGCAAACCGTCAGTATGATGAAGTCCAGTTATCAATAACAACAAACCCAGCAATATAGCTCCAACGATCAAACTTGGGAGAAAAAGAGAAGTCACCCAACCACACAAACCAACTATCAATCCAATTGAAGCGCCTATTAAAGGAAAAAGAAACATCAGCTTCGCACTATCGTTCAACATGTCTTTATCCATGCTTACCGGAATTATGGTCAGAAAAGAAAAGAGGTTCCTAATCTCTTTAAGCATTTGATTTCATCACTTCTTTTCCATTAGAGCCATATAATCTTTCTCAATCTCTCTAAGCAGTATGTCTTTAGTTATAGCCCCACCTAGTTTTGTCATCGCAGCTATGGAAGCACCACCAGCCCCTACGCCTTCCTTGACTACGCCTTTTTCGTAGGCTTTCAAACCTGAAAATCGAGACTTGGTGAAATCAATATCAGCCGCCAATACAGGCACATCGGCTATCTGAGCAACAATACCTCGAATATCGGACGATCTGTCCTCTATGACCCATCTTGTAGTAGCAATCGCAAGGTTGCAGAGGACGTCTGGTTTTAGTGCGTTGACAATTGCTAGTACTGAGGTCATTTGAGTCCCTCCAGCCATCAAAACGGGAACCTGCATAGCAGCCCCGATAGTTAATCCTGCAAAAACTGGCATCATAGGATCTCCCAAACATGAAATGGCTTTAACTGGTTTTTTCGTCAAACTTCCAAAACTCTCACCTGAAGCTACTATTCCCGCCTGAACTGTTTCAGTTTTTAATCCATGTGGATTTTCTGGCATGCTGCTACTAACTTTTCCCTCAGCTCTTATACCCATTGCCGACAGGACGCCCAAAGCTGTTGTGGTACCGCCGGGTATACTTTCACCTATTATGAGGTAATCTGCAGTTTTAGCTAAGTGTCTGCCTGCTATAGTGGCTCTTCGGATTACTTCTTCAACGTTATCAACTGCTTTTCCAGTTCTAATGTCCCTTCCAGGGTTTCCACCCAAATCTAAAAACGGAATTTGAGGTTTCACCTTTAAACCCCCACTTGCAACTAGAACAGGAATATCGGCCAGTCTCAAAGCAGACTTTGTTATCAAAGCTGGTGTAGGAATTCCATCCGGAGTCACTGGTATTCCTTTTATGCACTTGCATTTTCCAAGAAGAAGCAGCTCAGCGTCAGCTGGTGGGGTGTAATCGGTAAACTCTGGATTTTCTCCAGCAGCAGATATTCCTTGAATCTTGGCAGTTTCTGTCGTGGCGATGGTGCAGACAAATAACGGCTTTTTTCCTTCCAACTCTTTGATGAAAGCTTCTGCTTTAAACTCATTTTGGGCTAGAAGAACATCGAAGACCTTTTTCATTTTTGAATTAACTCCCCTTAGATTTTACCTCGAAGCTTTTGATTACTAAACGGCCATTGCCGTTAAGTTTCATTTTTTCGCTTTCAAGAATTTCTATTTGATGCGTCTTAAATAGAGGCCCATCGGTTACGAACGTATGGAACTCACCGTGTTCACCACAAGGGTCTACTGTGCCAAGCTTGAGCAAATCGTCAAAAAACTCCTTGTTAATTTCTCTTCCTAGCCATTCCATTTCCAGCTTATCTGTGTTTATTCTAACCAAGGTTGCTTTGAAGCCGTCGTTTATGAATTCTGTGAGTATTTGCTTTGTATCACGGTACCACAAAGGTCTAACAGGCGTCAGGCTTACTTCATTGCAAATGCGATCCAACCATCCTGCCTCATGCATGGCAACATCGAATACATCGCCGGTTACAATGCCTTCAACACCTTGACCTTTCATCTCAAGTAACGCCTTTTTGAAATCCTTCTCGTAAGCTTCCAGGGTAGTTGGACATTTCACTATTGGAATATTGATAACTTGCGATTGTGCATCCAACATGTCAGCAGGAATCATGTGAAAATTTGATTCACGTGAATCGGACATCATAACTAGAAGATTCGAGACGCTATGACCTTTTTGAATAGCTTTGTAACAAGCAAAGCAACTATCCTTGCCCCCACTCCATGCAGCAACAAGTTTCATTCAACTCTTCCCCCCTACGTTCCGTGATCTTTACCTTGTATTTCAGTCTCTTTATGGATTTCTCCTGGCTTCAGATGATTGAGAAGCCTGTCTCTTTCCTCTTTAGCTATTTTAATTTTTTCCACAGATACGTTTAGTAATGATAACAACTCGTTTTTGCTCTTTACGAACTCAGCGCCTTCATTTTTCAACTTTACAAGCAATGCCTTTGCTTTTCCTCCAGTGAAATCCCGTCTATCAATCGGCACTTCTTCAATAATGAAAGTGGGGATTCCCTGTTTCACAGCAACTATTGCAGCTTCCAAATTTCGCAGATTGCCATCACCAAATGGAACTGAAGTTAAGACTACAGTGCTTGCTTGGCTTATCATCGTCAAATTTTCATTGTGTGTTTTTTCTGTTATTGGAGAGAACGGAGCCTCCGTTGTAACGGGGATTTTTAGAAACTGCGCCGTTTCAAAATCGGTGTCCAAAACGTTAAGGACGCCTGCAGTGACGCTGTAACCTTCATCTAAGAGTATTTTCATCAAAGCAGTACCGGTACCAGCCCCACAGATTAAATGGACTGCACATCTCTTAGCGCTGGGAGGTTTCTGAGGCGATAAAGGGATGACAAAAACTGAATTAGATACTAAATGTTTTTGAACTATAGCATTAACATTAAAAACGCCTTTTATGTTTTCACTAGTTATAACCTCAGAAAGACCTCCAGCCGCGAATATTTTACCTTCCTTGAGCATCATAGCAGAAGTACAGTATCTCGCTGCCAAATTCAGGTCATGAAATACGACTAAAACCACCAATTTTTCTTTCGTGCAGAGATCTTTTACAAGATCCATAATTTCCAGCTGGTTGATAATGTCCAAATGAGTTAGAGGTTCATCCAACAGCAGAATCGAGGGTTCCTGAGCTAGTGCACGCGCAATTATCACTCGCTGCTTCTCGCCGCCACTAAGCTCATTAATAGGCCTGTTAGCAAACTGCCAAGTGTTGGTTACGGTCATAGCCTTCCGCACAACAGCTAAATCTTTAGTTCCTTCCATTTGAAAACGGGTTATGTGAGGGTTCCGGCCCATCATAACAACGTCCAACGCGGAAAAACTAAATCCTATATTGCTTTCTTGAGGAACCACAGCCATTTGTTTTGCTACGTCTACATTCTTGAGAGAGTATATATCGTCTTTATTCAGTAGAATAGTACCCTTGTGAGGCTTGAGGGTTCTGCTTATGCTCTTGAGAAGTGTAGTTTTTCCAGATCCGTTAGGTCCAAGTATCCCAACAAAGTCGCCTCCCTTTACTGGAAAGCTAACATTCTCTAATACCTTGACAGAGCCATACCGACATTCGATGCCATCAACATTCAACAATACCAAGCTTTGCACCAACCTCTCATAAAGCATAACTCTCTTTTTTCTTTCTGAAAAGCAAAATAAAGAAGGGGGCACCGAAAAGCATCGTAATTATTCCAACAGGTAATTCTAGAGTTGATGCAAAAGGTGTGGCTACGACACGCGCTAGGGCATCACAAATTACCAAGAATATGGCACCAATCATTGTTGAAGCTGGAAAAAGAATCCGATGGTCAGGACCAACTACTAGTCTCGTTACATGAGGAACCATCAAACCAACAAAACCTACAAGCCCGCTAAGTGAAACTGCTGCTGCTGTTACCAGAGAAGCTAGAACTAAGAGTATCTGTTTCACTCGCTCAACATTTAATCCTAAGTGTTGAGCTGTTTCTTCTCCCATAGCAAGCAGATTCAGGGAACGAGCATAAAAATATGATATTGAAATACCGACTGCTATGAACGGAAACACAGCCCATATGTCCGACCAAAGTACGTTTGAAAAGCCGCCTATGAGCCAAAACACTATTGCATGGAGCTCATCGCCTGCTATTACTTCTAAGAGAGCTACAATTGAATATAAGAAGAAGTTAACTGCTATTCCACATAGTAATAGTGTTGTTACTGGAACTCTTGGACCAACCCTAGAAATGTTGTAGACCAAAAACATCGCAAATAGAGCGCCAATGAAAGCGGCCACTTGGATAATTCTTAAGCCAAAAAATGAGAAACCGGCTCCGAATAATATTGAAAAGGAAGCTCCACACGCTGCTCCTGCTGAAACACCCAACACATACGAATCGGCCATTGGATTTCTGAATACTCCTTGATACACAACACCTGACGCAGCTAAGGCTGCACCGACCACAACACCAGCGATAATTCTCGGCAGACGTATTTGAAGGATAATTGCTGCTTCACTTGGTAGAATCAATGAAGAATCCACTATACTATCAAGAAGTGGAACCTGCTTTCCCAATATCGTAAGTATTTTTCCAAATGAAATCTGAGCATAACCCACATTCAAAGAAACAATTATTATAGCTATTAACGCAGCTATCAACAGAATTACAATATACTTCCATCTTGAAGCACGTCTGAAATAAGTGATTTCAGTTTCATCGCTGCTCATACTATTCACACAAAAAAAGAGAAGGTGGCTTAATAGAGTTCCGGATGAAATGCTTCAGCCAAGTCTTCGATTATATCTGCAACTCTTGGTCCAGCTCTAGCGATAGTATCAGAATCCACTTGTACTAATCCTTCATTTTGAACCGCGCTAGTAGTACTCCAACCAGGTCGTGCCTTAACATCATCCAAGGTTCCCCAAAATGGTTCACCAAAACCCATTCCCTGTGCGGGTAGCAATATAATATCTGGGTTTCTGTCGATAACAGCCTCAGCACTTGACTGGAAATATTCTAGTTCTTGATCAGCAAATATGTTAACTCCTCCAGCTTTTTCGATTAGTTCGTTCTGCCATGCTTTTGACCCTGCAGTCCATAAGGAAGTAGGATCATACCAAACTTCATAATAAACCGAAGGTGTAAACTCAGCGCTAGCTACAGTGTTGATCACTGCATCAATTCTACTGTTAAGGTTATTGATTAAAGTCGCCGCCTCTGCAGTTTTTCCAGTTGCATTGCCTACTAGTTCTATGTTTTGCATAACACCAGCAATGTTAGGAGGGTTCAGTATCAATACTTTGTAGTCCAAATTTCGTAAAGTATCAGCAGTTGCGCCTTGAACTCCTCCAGTGCCAAGTATCAAATCAGGATCAAGAGAAGCAATGACTTCCATATTCGGAGCATCAAAGCGTCCAATGCTCTTAATCTTGTCCTCAGCAATCCACGCTGCAAAATCATATGGATAGTTACAATAATCGCTAACTGCTACTACTTTTTCGTCCAATCCTAAGGCATACAAGATCTCAGTGGTACTTGGCGCAAGCGAAATGATCTTTTCAGGAATTGCATCCAAACTTGTTTTATAGTTCGTATCATCTACCAAATTTTGTAAAGTCTCCAGTTGTTGCGCAGTCTGCCCTGAATAGAAAGCATATAAGATAACTCCGCAAACAATTACGCCAATTATGACAACAGTTGCTATGATATAGTTTCTGTCCATTCTCTCACCTTTTTATCCTGGATGGTTTATCCATACAGGCTTAAAAAACTTTTCGTAAACACGGAACACTTAAAATCAGCGCCTTTATAAGACAAGATGTTGACCAAAATGGACTCAGAAAACCCACAATTACTAAACTATCTAGAGAAAAAAGGAATAACCATAGAAGATTTAATAAATACTGCTCTCGAACTTTTTGTCCCACATCCAGGTCTAGAAACCGAAAAAGAAGCAACTGAAATGCTCCGCGAAGAATTTCTTGACGCTCTATCAGATGTGAATGTTGCCACTCTAGAAGTTGCCTGCTTCCGTGCCCAAGAAGACGCCGAAAATGGATTGATTCCAGGATTATCACAAGAAAGGTTCATGGGACGCCCAGGACTGATAGCTGACGAGCTCTTAGGACTAGCCATAGCAAACTATCTTGCAGGCGTACGAGGAATTTTTGAATTTACCCGTTTTGATCAAGCCAAACCCGGGATACTAAAGAAGCTTGGACCAATCACCAACGATGCTATAGGAGGCTTAGTTGCAGGGGTCTCATCGAACGTGTATACACGTGCCTTTCGGAAACCGAAATAGATCACGCTTCAGGTTTCTTACGCTTTTGAAAAGCTGAAAAAACACCATGACAGTCGCAAGCTGTTCCAACCACAAATGTTTCTTTCGCCTTTACCCATTTATACAATTCAATAAGTTCACTGCCCTTAAGAGCGCCCATTCCTGGTGCCATCGAATAACTGATTAATATGAACGCCTTGGGACTAGCAAAGCGCATCAGCTTTGTCATTGAGCAGGGTTTCCATATTCCTGAAGAAGGACAAACCTCAGGCATTGAGCATTTTTCAATGCATTCATGACCTTGGTTAAAACTAACAACAAGTTTCTCGCTTCCCACTTGCAGAACAACTACTTCTGGCAATCTTGGAATAATGGCAGCTATGCCCTCGCTCCAAGGCATTAACTCAAACTTCATTTTAACTAAGTCTGCAGCTATATGGACAGGTGCGGTTGGAAACACATAATCAGGCTTTAGTTCATCTAATAGCTCTATCACCTTTGGAAGACCGCCACAAACAAAGCGTTCGCCATCTGATACTGGGCTGCCAGAAGCTTCAAGTTTAAACCGTTTAACCGCAAGACAGTTTGGATCTGTATCCACAACTAGAAACGCTTTTTCTTGCTGTCGCAAATACTCAATTGCGTAACACCCGTATTTTCCTCCTCCAATTATTAGATCCATTTTCTTCCCTCGTAAAGCCTAATGGTAGAGCTATCAGAATAATAGGTCTTCTAAGTGTCGAATATAAAAACTCTTTCTTTCGTTTAGAGAAAGCAGAGAACCATAAGATTATAATAGTCTGCTGATTGAGGAGATTTAAGCAGTTGGAGTGTCATGGTTCAGACAAGACTGTGTGTAGTTACTCACACTTTTCTTCCTCATGTTGGTGGTATAGAAAGGGTTGTCTATGAACAGTGCAAACGGCTGAAGCAGAAGCAGTTTGAACCGACAGTCTTAACACATCATAACTACACGGAAAAAAATTACATTATTGATGGGATAAAAGTTCAATGCTACGATTCAATAAACATCGGATTCAGGCTAGGGATTCCATATGCTGTCCCACACTTGAGCAGCTTGGGAGTTTTTTTAGAAATGATTAAGAATAGCGATCTGATACATGTTCATGGTCATCCATACTTATCGTCTTTTCTTGCTGCAAAAATCGCAAAGAGATATTCGAAGCCATTGGTAGTCACTCAGCATAACACGTTCATAGAATACAATAATATTTGGGATACAGCAGAAAAGTTAAATGACATGGCAATTGGGAAACAGGTGCTTAAGGAAGCAAATAGAATAGTTGTTGTTAGCAACGCAACAAAAAACTATATTTTGAGCATAGGGGCGGAACCTGGAAAGATTGAAGTGATTCACAACGGTGTTGACCTTGAAAGGTTCAAGCCTTTATCCGGAGTTAAAGAGGGTATGAGAGAAAGGCTCGGCATTTCTAAAGATGCATTTGTACTGTTAACGGTAAGGCGTCTAGTCTATAAGAATGGTATCGATACACTTCTTGAAAGCGCTGAAATTGCTGTTAAGAAGAATCCGAAGTTAGTTTTTGTTGTGGTGGGTAAAGGACCAGATTTTAAGGAAGTGAAAGAAAAAATTGCGGATTCAGGGATGCAAAGGCAAGTCAGGCTTACAGGTTTTGTATCAGATGAGGACTTGCCATTTTACTACAATTTATCAGATCTGTTTGTTTTACCTTCTAAGTCTGGAGAAGGCTTGCCTTTGGTTGCGCTTGAAGCAATGGCTTGCGGATTGCCTGTGATTGCAACAAATGTTGGAGGAATATCCGAAGTCATGAGAGGAGATTATGGAAAACTAGTGCCTTCTAACTCGCCTGAAGCTCTTGCAGAAGCACTACTGGAATTTTCCCGGAAAGACCTATTGGACCTAAGAAAGAGCCTGAGAGAGATGGTTAAACAGAAATATAGTTGGAATAAAAATGTGGAAAAACTTGGTAAAATATACGAAGAGCTTATTTAACAAGGAATTAGAGACTAGATAGCTTTCATAAAAAAGAGTCACAGAACGATGATATCAAAGGCAGAGTTTGTTTCAGTTGTAATTCCAACACTTAATGAAGCGGGAAGTATTCGTGAAATAGTAACTGCTATTCATAGAGAAATAGCAGTTCCCAAAGAAATCATAATTGTAGATGGAAACTCGAGCGACGGAACAAAAGAAATCGTTAAAAACATGAAGTTTTGCAAACTGATTGTAGAACCTAGACGCGGTTACGGTCTTGCTCTCAGAACAGGATTTAAACATGCGAAAGGCGATGTTGTGATCATGGTTGATGGTGATGGAACCTACGAAGTTGGGCACATCAACCTTTTGCTTGATACTCTAATGAGGAACAATGCAGAATTATGTCAGGCAACGCGAATGTACGATTTGAGAAAAGCTATGGGATTTACGAACTTTGTTGCTAACAAAATAATTACGTTTTGTTTCGACTTCTTTTATGGCCAATTTCTCAGCGATACACAGTCTGGATTTCGGGCGATATCCCGTTCTGCGCTTGAAAAAGTTGAGTTGTACGAGGATGACATGGCATTTGCTACCGAAATGTTGGTCCAGTTCGCCAAGAAAAACTTCAAAATGGTTGAAGTTTCGTCATCTTACAGAACAAGGAAATATGGAAGCCCAAAAATGCGGAGAATTAAATCAGGAATTGAGATATTCACTACCATGGTTAAGGGATTCTTAACTTGAAGATACATTCAAAAACAAATGGAAATGATGAAATGCCGAGTTTGATCAATAATAAAGGTCATAAAATCGTTATTGCACTTGCGCTCACAATTGTTTCTAGCTTGTTTATTGGATATTATCTCTATTCGGGTTCTCTCGACCCAGAAGGATATTCAACAATTTACATTCTTGATTATCCTCACAAAAAGGCGATAGATTATCCTGAACTTCTAGTTTTGAATGAAAACAGCACGTTTAACGTCTGGATTGTGATTGAAAACCGAATGGGCGGAACAGAGTCCTTTGAAATTTTGCAAAAGGTGATTGGCGATGTAATTCCTTCATTTCCAGTTGAAACAGATATAGAAAACAGTTATGCGCAAACTATAGAAAACGGAGAGTCTTGGGAAACCTTAGCTACAGTTTTAATAGATGAGATCGGAAGCTACTCTGTTATATTTGAACTGTGGATTTATAATGATGAAAGTGCACTTGAGTTCTCTTATAATTTCTGTGTATTAAACTTGGAAGTCGTAGAACAAATCTGAATGGATTAGACTTTTGCTTGATGCGAAACATAATCCTTTTCAGTTTCTATCCTATGGATGTTGTTGTAAGCACAGAAAGGAATGATTTTCAACTCTGGAGTAACGTAATGCACAACGCATCTTCTAACGCGATTCACGTCGAAAGTGTAAGTATCCATGAAGGCCATGCAACCTAGAAGGAATATTCTACGTCGCAAATTTGATAGTGATTGATAGGAAGGGGAAATGTGCATTTTCAGAATGGTTTTCATAAGCGTGAAGATACCGATTTCTTTGGCGACTAGAAACCAGTTTAAAGATTGCAGTGAAGCAAGAAATAGGGATGAAAGAAGAGAAAATCGTCCTTTCGACTCAACATTCTTCGCTGTTTTCTGCATGATTTGGAAGAATCTTTCGAAACTGACAAAGTGGTTTATGGGAATGATTCTACCACTTTTTGACACATACATCCAGTTTACGAGACCACATTGAGGACTGCAAGAAAACAGAGGCCACGGTTTTTTCATAAATTTGCTCATAACCATTATTGGTGAAGTCATTACTGAAAGTGGAAATAGATCGGTTGTTTTTATATCACCATTGCTTTGGTTTTCAACTTGCTCTGCAAAATGCCATTCGCGCCATTCTTCTCTGGATGGAGCATCAGTTGCCCGTCCTGTACATGCAATTGGCTGGAAAATTATGCCTCTTATTGTAAAAGAGTTCGCCGCTGCAAATCTTATGATGTCTCCAACTTCGTCATCGTTGATCCCGCGCATTAAAGTATTAACAAGTATAATTTCTATGTCATACTTACGGCAGTTCTCTATGGCTTTCATTTTTGTTTTGAGCAGTTTCCTCCCACGTATTTTCTGGTAGAATTCATCGCGGAAACTGTCAAACTGCAGGTAAACTATGTTTAAGCCGTTCTTCTTCAGCTTTAAAGCAAGTTCTGGGGATTCAGCCAGTTTAACACCATTAGTTGCCAATATAGTCATGAAACGAAGTTTGTGCGCGGCACCTATGATTTCAGGCATATCTTCTCGCTGCAAGGGTTCTCCTCCGGAAAACAATAGAGCAGGCGGCTTGGGGTTGCGCTTGCTTAGAAAATTTAACATCTGCACGATTTTTTCTTTGCTGGGTTCATAGTTAACTTCATGTTTGTCAAAAGTAGAGAAGCATATAGTGCAGTGTAAATCGCAGCGTTTTGTAACGTCGATGACACCTATAACTGTACTTGAAACATGTTTTTTGCAGGAACTACAAATATAGGGGCATTCCTCAGGGTTTTTAGAAGCATTTTCATCTCCGAAATATTTGAAATAGTCGAATTTCTCTGCAAATTTGAAGACGGCGGGGCTTTCCCAATGAGTAGCTGAAAAAGTTCCATGCTCCTTGCAGGTTTTAGTAATTAGAATTTTACCGTTTTCCTCGGATAATTCCGTGTCAATTTTTTTCTGGCATATTGGACAGATGCTCTTAGTTTTTTTCATGCAGCAATGGCCTCGATGATTAGTGATAGTATAAGAAGCATCATTGACATGGTGATTAAGCGTTCATATTTTCTCACATTTTTAACTGTAGGTTGTGAAGTTACGAGACGGATGGAGGAGTAAATGAGGAGAATACTCCATAATACTATCAGAGACAGGTAGTAGATGCCAAAAAACTGGAAAAAGAAAGGAAGCGGCGCGAGTATTGCAGTAGCAATGAAAAAGAATGCTGCTATCTGTATGGAGCTCTTGTTGCCAATTTTTTTAGGAAGCGTTGGATAGCCAATTTTGGAGTCTCCTTTTAGGCTTAGGACGTCTCTTAGTATGTTTCCACCAATTGTCCCGAAGCAGATAGGGTAAAGACTCAGCGATATGAGACTTATGTTTTGGGAAATGACGGCTTCCCCGTAAAGGAATGCGGTGCCTACTAGCAGGCCGACGAGAATATTTGCAGCGAAGCCTGATTTGGGTTTGACAACCGCTGAGTAAATCACGAGTAAGATACAATCAAATAGCAGAATAAGGAAGCTAAGCCAGTTAATTAGAAAGGCTAAGGCTAAACCTATTGTGAAAAGCAAAGTGGTGATTGCGATAACCTGTTTTAGAGACAAAATGCCAGAAGGTATAGGCCGTTTTGGCTTGATTATGGCGTCGCTTTCTCTGTCGAAGTAGTCATTTATAGAAAAGCCGGCTGAGGTTATGCATGCCATTGAGAAGAAAATCAGTAAGATACTGTCGAAGCCTATGAGTTCTTTTGTGATTGCAAATGCGGTTATGATTGATAGGCCTCCTGACATCATCCAATAGGGAAGTCGTAAGAGAGCAATTAGTCCTCGGGCAGGTGTTGTCGTCATCCTATTATTTTCCTCTCCATAATGAGTTCTTTCATGGTGTCTTCAAGGCTTATTTTTGGAGCCCACTTCAGGATTTCTTTCACTTTGCTTATATCAAACCAGATAGTTTTGATGTCGCCACGCCAAGGAGTGTTGGTGGGTTTTATAACAGTTTTTCCAGATAAACCAAGGATTCTAAGGATCGTTTTAGCGAGATCGATTATTGTGGTTGTTTTTCCGAATCCAATGTTGAATGTTTCTCCGATGGCAACGTCACTTGTGGCGGAGAGAAGCAAGGCATCCACAACATCGTGGATGTGAACAAAATCGCGTGACTGCATTCCGCTTCCGATGATTTCCAGTTGTTCTGGATTTCTGCTTATTTTATCCAGAAAGTCTTGTATCACTCCATGGCATTTCGGTCCGTAAACGTTAGCAAACCTTACAATAGTTACTTCTAAACCGTACTGTTTTGAATACATGTTACAGTATTGTTCACCGACTACTTTGGATAAGCCATAGCAAGAAGCTGGGTTGAAACCGTGGGTTTCAGGTGTAGGAAGTTGAGTAGTGTTGCCATATACTGCGGCGCTGGATGCAAAAACTACTCTTGCGTCGTCTTTACGCGCTTTTTCGAGAACGTTTAGTGTTCCCCCTGCATTAGTTTCGAAGTCTTCAATAGGATTCTCCATTGAGTAGGGCACAACAACTTGAGCAGCTAAATGGTAGACCAAGTCCGTTTTTTCTTGGGAATAGAGTTTTTTTAAGTTGCGGATGTCAGCTTTTACAAAATTGACTTTGGGAAGGTGTTTTACGTTTTCAACTTTTCCATTGGATAAGTTATCGTAAATGGTTAGGTTGCTCGACAAACTGGAAAGTTTTTTGCATAGGTGGGAGCCTATGAAACCTGCGCCACCAGTCACTAGTATGCTATTTCCCTTAAACTGGTCCATGAAATTCACGACAAAGTCTATATCCTTATTTGGTTAAGTTAGGCTAATATGTTCGAAGATGAAGGCTATAAAAACTTTTAGGGATTTGCTGGCTTTCCTCACAATAATTCCATTGGGGAAGACGGATGATTTCGTGGTGACTTCAGCAGAAGCTCTTTTCCTATTCCCCGTAATAGGCGGATTCATCGGGTTGCTTGGAGCTGGATACTTTGTAGGCTGCAGCTTCTTAATGTCACATATCTTAGGTTTTATCAATTCATTCTTTCAGATTCCCATTGATTTCTTGTTGAGGTTTTCATCTGCTTTGATGACGCTGGCTTTTCTGCTTGTTTTGACTGGTCTTCAGCATTTTGATGGACTTGTTGACTTGGGTAACGCTATAGGTCAGGGTAATCTAAAAGAGAGAAGAGAAGCCGCTCACGCATGGAGTGTATCTCATAGAGGGGCGTTTCTCGCGATTTTTATTGAGTTATTAGCAGTTTCAGGGTTGATTTTTATGAATGGTGAATTTGCCATTGGGGTAATAATTGGTGCTGAAATTGCAGCTAAGTTGGGTATGGTTACGATTGTATGGATTGGAAAACCTACTCATACAGGTTTGGGTTCTATTTTTCTTGGGATGGCAAAGCGGAAGCTCAATATCATAGCATATTTCCTTGCTTTCTTGATTGTTTATCCGTTTTTGGGTTTGACAAGTGTTTGGGTGGTTTTAATTAGCGTTTTGGTAGGAGTAGTTATTGAGAGGGGTGCTCAGAATGTTTTTGGAGGAGTATCTGGAGATGCTATAGGTGCAGCGAATGAGATTGCACGAGCTGTAACATTAGTGGCTTTGGCGGGTGTTTTACTCATATGAAAGTTCCTGCGTTAATAATGGCTGGCGGCAAGGGCAAAAGGATGGGACTGTCAATTGAGAAACCGTTAGTGTTTTTTCTGGGGAAGCCCTTAATAGATTGGGTTGTGGAGGCTGTTGCTTCGGCAGAGAAGATTTCGGAATTCTATGTAGTGACGAGTGAGAATACACCGGCAACTGAAAAGCGTTGCAAAATTGAAGGGTGGAACTTTCTGCGAACTGAAGCGTTGGGTTATCATTCTGATTTGAAGCAGGCTGTTCGCAATGCCGGTTTAGTTGGTTCGGTGTTGACTATTCCCGCAGATTTACCGGCAGTAACCGGAGTATTCCTCGACAAGGTTGTTAGTGCTTTTGAGGTTTGCGGAAAAGACTTTTTTGCGGTTTTTGTTCCGATAAAAAAACGTGAAGAATTGAAGCTTTCGGTTTCTTCAAAAGACGAATACAAAGGTGTTTGGTACGCGGTTTCTGGTGTTAATATAGTGAACGGTACTAGGATTCAAGAAGAGGGAAAAATTGAAACAAGTGCAATTATTACTGAAGAAATTGAAGTTCTCCTGAACATAAATACTCTCAAAGATCTAGAAATATCTGAGAAGATAATCCAGCAACGAAACAAAAAGCTAATTTGAGTTACATTTCATACTTCTCTATGAATAGGCAGCATTAGTGGAAACCTTCCGCTGGAAACTCGTTGGTCAAGAAATCTTGGAAAACATGTAGCGGAGGTTGGAGATTTGATTTGCTTTCTTAGAGAAATCTTTAACATCATGGCGCAATCAATCTATTATCAAGTTTGCCGCTTCAGGGTAAAAATAATGAGCTTGCTTAACCACGACAGCTTCTGGAATGCTCTAATCAGCTTGCCTACTACCAAAGAAATGCTAAAGCTATCTCTGAAAACATGCAGTTCGTGTAACAGAACAGTTCTTGAAGCGGCACTAGACGATTATGTTGGAAAAAAGCATAAGAAGTGCAAGTGTGGAGGTTTCTATTCTCGGATTATAGGTTTCTGGATAGATTTTCTCAGGCGTAGCTTGGCTATAGAAAGGGAAAAAGTGGAAAAACTTTTGTCTGATCCTTACGCGCGAAGAGCTATAATTACTCTCGTGCGATCCTTCAACCATTTTGGAATAAAGAAGCCATTGAGTATTTACGCTCCTTTTTTGGTCGTCTGGGATTTCACTCATAAATGCAACTTGAGCTGCAAGCACTGTTACTCAAACTCAGGTGCATCACAAGACACTGAACTAAATACCGATGAAGCTTTGGATGTAGTGGACCAACTAGCGGATTTGGGAGTGGTTGCCCTTGCGTTTTCAGGAGGAGAACCATTAAGTAGAAAGGATTTTTTTGACGTAGCAAGCTATGCAGCAAAGCGCGGATTGTATGTATCCGTAGCTACAAATGGAACGCTACTTACCAAGAAGAACATTGAAAAGCTCAAAAAAGCTAAAATCAACTATGTGGAGGTAAGTATCGATGGTGCCACTGCAGAAACGCATGATTCATTTAGAGGAGTTTCAAACGCATTTAACAAAGCAATAGCTGGTTTAAAGAATTGTGTGGAAGCAGATCTGTGCGCTTGCATTGCAACCACAGCAACCAAGGCTAACTTAGCCGAGATGCCGGGAATATTGGATTTGGCTGAGGAAATTGGGGCAGAAAGATTCACATACTTCAACTTCATCCCAACGGGACGCGGAAAAGAACATTACAATCAGGACTTATCGCCAGAAGAAAGGGAGGAACTTATGCTGTATCTGCTGGATAAAATGTCTAAAGGTTATAAGGTTACTATTTTGACAACAGCGCCACAGCTTGCCCGTGTAGCCTTGCAATGCCAAGGACCTGGAAACGAAGCAACGATGTCTATGGCGCACATGCAAACCGTGAGGGTCAGCAAAAAAGCGGTTCCGCTGGCTGATTTCATAGGCGGGTGTGGTGCTGGAAGACTCTATTGTTCACTTTCTCCTGACGGAGATGTGCATCCATGTGTTTTTCTCCCCATAAACGTTGGAAACCTGAAGAAAGAAAAGTTTGAGGATATATGGCTTAACTCCAAACTCTTCAATGCTTTGAGGAATCGAGATAATCTGAACGGGGCTTGCGGAAAATGTCACTACAAATATATCTGTGGAGGATGTCGAGCAAGAGCCAAGGCCTATAAAAAAGACATAATGGCTTCAGATGTGGGTTGTATACTAGCAAGAGAGAAGAAAGGTATCTGAAATGACGCTGAGAACCGTCAAAATCTGCAGAGCTGAAGAAAATACAGCTGAAATCCTGAAGAAAGCAGTCAAGAACTCAGGATTAAGGGGCAAGCACACGATTTTTGTGAAACCGAACATGAGCCACCCCGAGTATTTGCCTGGAGTGGTGACAGACCCTGTACTAATCAAGGAACTTGTTAGCCTTCTTCGAGACTTCAATGATGAGGTAATAGTTGGCGAGTCCGATGGGTTCAATTATGAATGTAGTAGTGCGTTCGAGAAAACAGGTATAGAACAGGCTGTGAAGAAGGCAGGTGGCGAAATTATTAATCTTTCAGAGGATAACGTTGTTGGAATAAAATTCTCAAGCCGACATAGCTCATTGAAGAAGCTCTTTCTTCCTAAAACGGTTCTAGACGCAGACGCTGTAGTGGATGTGGCACTTATGAAGACCCATGAGTTCGCCATGTATAGTGGAGCAATAAAAAACCTGTTCGGATGTGTACCAAGCAACAAGCGCATTTACTTGCATCCGTACCTAAATGAGGTCTTCTACCGACTCTACAAGATCTTTAAACCGCAACTTACAGTTATGGATGCACGAGTGGCGATAGAGGGTAATGGACCAACCAAAGGAAATCCGGTTAAAATGGATTTAGTACTGACTAGCAACTGCGCGTTAGCCACTGACATAATAGCCTCCAAAATAATGGGCTTAAAATTGGGTGAAGTCAGCTATCTAAACTATATAGCCCAAAAAATCAATCTGAAGGATAGCGCAATAAAGGTTCAGGGTTTACAGGTATCTAAAGTAGCTAAGGATTTTCAGAGACCAGAAATAGATTTACCTGTGAAAGCGCAGATGTTAATTTATAGACATGAATTTCTAACAAAAGCACTCTTTTGCTCTTTGGATTTTGTGAAGATTTTGCAGAAGGTAACAGTAGCTTATAGAGGAAGACCCATAGAAACAAGCTAGCTTAAAGCTTCATCATAAACCTTAACCACTTTCTTGACTATGAGTTGCCAGTCAAAATTGTTTTCAACGGTTTCGCGAGCGAGAAAGCCCATCTCTGAAGCCACTGTTGGATGCTCCAAATAAAATAGAATCCTATCGGCCATAGCCTGGGAATTTGAGGGTTCAACCAAAAACCCATTCTTCTCACTTGTGATCATTTCAGGAATCCCGCCTACATGCGTTGTGACAACAGGCAGGCCTGTTGACAATGCTTCTAACACTGCAAAAGGTAGGTTCTCGTAAAAAGTAGAAAATGCAAAGATATCCGCTGCTTGATAAAGCCGAGGAAGTTTCTTATCAGGAAAATAACCAGTGAAAACAATATTCTTTTCTACGCCGAGCTTCGTTGCGTAACTCACTAGCTTTTTCATCTCGTTGCTCAAACCTTTACCTGCGATTATTAGCTTGGCATTCTTGAATTTGCGAGAGACAAACAGCATGCTTTCTATAAGGGTGAATAAGCCTTTCCTAGCGTATAGACGGCCAACAGAAAGTATCGCTATGTCTTTAGGATTGAAACCTAATTCTTCTTTTGCTTTGACCTTGTCAGTTGCGGGTTTGAACTTGTTCACGTCAACTCCGTTGTGAATAACCCTGATCTTGGCTTCTTTCACCTGGTAATACTGTAAAAGCTCTCGCCTCGTGAAGTCACTTACCGCAATTATCTTGTTTGAACGCTTCAGCATTCTCTCCTCGAAAAACCGAAGGAGCCAGTTGAAGCTCACCATAAATTTTTCATTTGAGTTGAGCCTGCCATAAGGTTCACCTCTGATCGCTTCTGCCTCACCCTTCCAAGTTGAGTGAACAGTAGAAACCAATGTTTTTCCAAAATCATTTGGAACTGCAAAACTCGGAATCAGCGGAAGATTGACATGTGTAATATCCACTGGAAAACTATCGCGGAGACGTCTAAGTTTTCTGGAAGCGGCAGTCGCGAATAGAAAAGACTTAACGACTGGAGCCTTAAATGACTTGATGAAGAAAATATTGTGTTTTTCGCTAATTTTTACGTCTCTGCTTTCAGAGTATCCTGTTAAGATTGAAGCTGAATTTCCGAGTTTCATGAGTTGTTTGGATAAGTAGTAAACGTATGCACCTGTTCCGCCAGAAAGGGGAAAATACTCTGGAGATAAAAAGCATACTTTAACCATTCTCTCTACCTCCGTTCACCTGCCAGAAATCGACTAGTTGTGATTACTGCACCAATAAACCAAGCAAGAGCCCTGATAAAGTATAACACAACCATCCATATGGCGTTAGAATCATGGAATTTAATTGAAAGTTTGATCGCGGAAAGAAGGTAATAGATAAACATCACTATAAGAATCGAAGCTGAAACGTACCATAACTGTCTCAGCATTTCAGGCAGTCCTAGGAGGAAAAATGCAATTACAGCAAGCACCAGGATGGGTTGAATGTTCATGCCAAGGTCTGTGATTTCGTCTCCTTTAGCTAAATTGCCGTGTTTCAAATAGAGTTTGGTGGTATTCTTGCCGTATTGCAATTGTTGCCGAAAATAGCCGTTCAGTGTTGACCTGTTATAATGGTAACATTTGGCACCAGATTCATAAATTATCTTGTAGCCTTTGCTTGTTATTCTAAAACCCAAGTCAGTATCATACTGAGATGGGAGACTCTCATCGAATCCGCCAACCTCCTCTATTACGCTTTTTTTCAGCAAGAGATTCATGGTTGCTACACGCACGACATATTTTTTCAGTCTTGCATATCTGCTCTTCAAGTCATATCCTATGCTTCTTGCCCAAGTGTTTTCTGTATTCCAGGTTTCGATTCCGCCACTTACTCCTGCTACTTCAGGGTCATCCAAATGTGTTACAAGTTTATTCAGCCAATCCCGTTCCACTTTGGCATCAGAGTCAACAAAGCCTAAAACCTCATTTTTCACAATTCCAATTGCTTGGTTGTAGGCGGCTGGAGCAGAAAGGGGTTTGGAAATAACCTTGAATGGGTATTTTCTGACTATTTCGAGAGTCGCATCTGTGGAGCAACCATCAAGAATGATTACTTCCAAAGAAGCCTCTGGATAATTTAGTTCAGACAGCGCTTTCAAACACGAGTCTATTGTCAGTTCGCTGTTATAAGTTGCTACGAGGACAGTTACTCTAGGGTGAGAAGTAGCATTCACTAGTCTCGGCCCCTCTTTATGTAAGCCGACAGTATGGACAAAAGAATCTTCAAGCCATCAACCATAGGATCTAAACGTGATGTTCCATAGGTTCGCTGTTCAAAACTTATTGGAACTTCCATAACTCTAAAACCATTTCTAGCGGTTTTCACCAGCATCTCTGACTCAATTTCATACCCACTTGATTTCAATCGCATACTTTGCAGAACGTTGTTTTTCATAACGCGATAACCTGATTGAGAATCTGAGACATTTGTTCTAGTTAAGATCTTGACCAGAAAATTAAATATCCGAACTCCTGCCGCGTTAAGTTTTCTAGCTGCTACTGGAGTCTGACCTAGATACCTTGAGCCTATCACAAGATCAGATCTGTTCAGCAATATTGGGGTCAACAACCGTGGCAGCTCTTCTGGACTGTGTGAACCATCTGAATCTATAGTAGTTATTATTTCACCTTTTACTTTTGCGAAACCTGCTCTTAGGGCGTAACCCTTTCCCATATGCATTTTCAGTGAGAAAACTCTAACACCTAGTCTCTTTGAAAAATCCAGAGATCTATCCACGGAGAAGTCATCCACGACAATTATTTCATATTTAAATCCGTGCTTTTGCATAACTAGTGTTAAGCGTTCAATCACGTTGCCTATTGTCAGCTCCTCGTTGAATACTGGGATGACAACGGAAATCAGCATTTCACTAGTTTCCATTTTACTATGATGCTGAATGAAAGAATTTATAAACTTTGGCTGTGAACACTATCAAACTCGAGGAATGAGTTGTAGAACGGAAACAATCATGCAAGTAAGAACAAAAGAAGATCGAATATTATGGTTTTCAATGTGGTTTTTGGCTTCAATAGCCACTTTCGGTGCTACATTTTTCGTGATGGTTTACCGCCTGATAGAAGGCAGGAATAATCATTTTCGCCGTGAGGCTGATTTGGGAAAAAAAATGAGGAACTTCTTGAATAAACAGGGAGGAGAGCTTCCCGCCACTTCAATTCGCTTCAGGGAGATGAATGCTAAGCTGTGGTCTGCCTCTATTATTCTGTTGTTTCCAGTTTTTGCATTAGTGTATTTGTTGTCTAGAGACTTGCTTATTCATGAAAAACATCAAAGCGAGTTGCTCGCAAAGGCTTTTCCAGAAAAAATGTTCATGCCTCAGACAATACCAATAAGAAAATATGCTTTGATAACAATAGTTACCTTAGGAGTCGGGATAGTGTACTGGCTCTACAAGATAGTAAACATGTACAATGCTCACTTCAAGGCTCATCGGGAATTCGAAAGAGAAATTTCTAGACTGATGGAGGAAAAAGCCGTTGGCGAATCCATGTAAGCAGAAGCGGTTTGTGAGCCACGGCGGAGATGTATGGGGCTTCTCGAGGAAATACAATATCCCACTTGAGAAAGTGCTTGATTTCAGCGGACCCATAAATTTTCTGGGACCTTCGTCCAAAGCAGTAGAAGCAGTCAAGCATCATGCCAAGCTGATAAGGTTCTATCCAGACCCTAACCCTGTGGAGTTTAAGACAAAAATCGCCGAGTACGTTGAGCATGGTGTTAACGCATCGAATATAATCTTAGGAAACGGGTCCATAGAACTTATTTACATGATTACGGAAATTTTTTCCCGCGGTTTTGAAGCCATCATTCCTATACCGTCTTTCTCTGAGTACGAGAAAGCAACCCTAAGAGTTGGCGGCAAGCCGATATTCGTGAAACTAAGGAAAAACTTTTCGCTTGACGTTGAAAGTGTGAAGAAGGCATTGACGAATAAAACACGCATAGTCTCAATCTGCAATCCGCATAGTCCTTCGGGCATGCTTTATAACAAAAAAAGTGTTTTGGACCTTATTGAGTTCTGCCAAAAAAAGAACGTTGTTGTCGGTGTAGACGAAAATTATATCGAATTTGCAAAAGAAGGTCAAGATAATACAATGGCTGGATACGTCAAGAAGTACAAGAATCTTTTCGTAATAAGATCAGTCACAAAATTCTACGGCATGCCAGGGATACGCTTAGGCTACGGAATAGCCACGGAAAGCCTAATAGACGATCTTCAAACGGTTCGACAACCATGGAGTATAAATGGCTTGGCGGGTCGCGCGACTTTGGCGGCGTTTAAAGACCGGATGTTCATAGAGAACACCAAGCGTATTATTGCGAAAGAAAGAGAACGGTTTGCGAAAATGCTCAGCAAAATAGATGGATTGCATATTTTTCCATCTGTAACAAATTTCCTACTAGTGAAAATCCTGTTCAAGAAAGTTACCGCGACTATTCTGAGGGAAGAACTGGCAAAAAAGGGCTATCTAATTAGAGACTGCAGCACTTTCATGGGACTTGACAACAGTTACTTCAGAGTTACTGTGAGATCACCGGAAGATAACTCTGCACTAGTGAAAGCAGTGAAAAAAGCATTTGAGAAGTAATCGAAAAAAATTGCGTAGGTGAGGCAAATTCCCAAGTTTCTTTAGAAAAAGGTAATTGGCGGTTGCCCACAGTTGTAGGTTTAAGAGTGTATTTGACTACCAATTTTCCAGAGCTAAAGCTTTAGAGGCTTCGCCGTTCTTAAGCTCTATTTCTTAGCAATCCAAAAACTCATTTCAGGTTTGCAAATGCGTTTATACAAATAAAAAAGCGGATTCAAAATCCATGTTCCACTAAGATGATAGTCTACTCTTTTGAAAAAAGCAAATCGCTCCTTGTCAAACACGCTTTCTATTTCTCTGTGACTTAAAGGATGATCTTTTTTATGCCAATAATCAGATAAAGCGTAGTTAATTGAAGGAATTGTAGCTCCCACAAGTTGGAAATAAAAAGTGTTGATTAAGGGATTAGAATGCAGGTACATGCTTTTCACAAGGTGGGCTAAACTTTGCGATTCCGTCTTCCAGTAGAATGGAGATGGCTCATGATCTATATACATTGCACCTCCTTTCTTCAAAAAACCAGAAAGCTGGTGGAGCACGTCTACATAATCAGGCAAGTGATGCAATACGGAATAACAAGTGACCAAATCAAATTGGCCTTTTTCAAAATGTGTATCTTCTATCGGAGAGTTAATGATAGCCAGTTTTTCATCCTTCAAGTAAGAGTTAAATTTTTTTTTCAAAACTGCACACATTTCGGGAGAAATATCTATTGCAGTTACACTGTAACCCATTCGAAGAAGCTTTCCTGTTAAATTTCCAGTTCCTGATCCGAAATCAAGAGCATTTTTACCATTATTAGCTACAAGCTTGTCAACCAACATTAAAACACGGTTTAATCTCTTCTGCTCCAGCTTGCTATACACCTCTGGGTGAATCAGTTCGTAATACCCTGCCTCGAACCGATGAACCTTAACATTTGCCTCATGAATCCTTTTCTTAAGGTCTTCACTTACAGCCAAAGCACGTTCAACCTCAAGTCTTCCGTTTACAGCTTCAGTAGCATTTGAACATATACAGGTTCCACTAATATACAATTAGGAAAAACAAATCTCAGAGTAACAGTAATAAGATTATCACTGCAATGCTGAAGACCAACTAAAATAGACGTCTAAGATAACGTGAACCCTTTTTCAAAACTGTCCAGAAGCCTTCGCGTTTAATTTTCTTCAGAATTCTTTTTAGTGACAGATCCAAGTTTGATTGATAGCGTCTTTGAATTTTCATTACTGACTCATAATTGAATTCTTCAGTTTTGACAAAGGTCAAAAAGCCGTCCACGTGGTCGTAGAGACCGTTCTGCATTACTTCATCGTATAACCCGCTACCCGGAACTGCTATGTAGACATTAAACTGTGCCCAGTCTGGATCCAGTTTCTTGGCAAACCTATATGTTATTTCCATATCTTCAATAGTCTCACCAGGAATTCCCAGTATAAATGAGCTAGCGGTTTGTATATCCTCTTCTTTGCAGAGCTTAAACGCTTTAATAGTCTGCTCGTTAGTAATTCCTTTGTTTATTTTTTTTAAAATTCGCGGGGATCCTGACTCTACTCCGAACCATATGGTTCTGCAACCAGCTTCTTTCATTGGCTTAAGCATGTCCCGCGAGATCATGTCGGCTCTTGTATCACAAACCCACTCAATATCCAGTCCAGATTTCTTTATTAGCTCACACAAAGCTAAAGTTCGTTTTTTGTTAATGGTGAAGTTATCACCTACAAAATAGATACCTTTTGTACCATAATTTGTCATCATATGCTCGATTTCGTCTACAACCCTTTTGGGACTGAAAGCGCGACATGCTTGTCCCCATAAGCGTCTAGTCTCACAATAAATACAGTTGAATGGGCAACCTCTTGCTATGTTCATGGTATCGAAAGGTTTCACATTCAAAAAGGGGATTTCTCTCTCGTAAAGATGCATAGGTAATAAGTGCCTAGCCAGAAAGGGGACCTCATCCAAGTTTTCGATGAATTTTTGAGGCGTTTTCACAATTTTTTGGTTCCGTCTGTAAGCGAGACCAGCAACTTTCCCAACAATCTCGGGGTCTTCGCCTTTGGTTATGCTGGCTGCGAGGTCAGTCATTGCTCGTTCGCCTTCACCCATTACAACATAGTCTATTTCTGGATGTTGCAGCATACTATCAGGCATATACGTGGGATGCCAACCACCCACTACAATTTTGCATGAAGGCAACACCTCTTTAACTGCTTTAGCTGTTTCGACACAACGCGGATAAGACGCAGAACTGCAGGTTATTCCTAAAATTTCAGGATTAGCCTTGAGAATTATCTGCTGGACTTCACTGATTGGCTTTCTGAGAAGATAGTTATCAAGCATTTTTACTTTGAAGCTGGCTTTTTCAAGAGATGCAGCAACATAAGATAAACCCAACGGAGGAAGCTTCATCGGCACACTCCAAGGCGAGTTTTCGGGCGGAGCAGTAGTCATCAAAAAAATCATCTTGTTTCCCCTTCTCTGAGCAAATTGAGATTACCATTTTAACGCGAGATACACCTTTAAAATGATAATGCTCTTAAATACTTTTACTGAGCTCGCCTTCGCAATGGAACACGATGTAAAAAGGAGCAGTTTTAGACAGAACTCTCGTTTATCTGGAGATTAGGAAGTAGATTGTCATGCTAGCTAACTAATCGTTCTTGCTTTTCGAAAGTTTTCGTATGGAACTATAGAAATATATTAAGCTCGTGACTTCATGTAGTCCTGTAAGGATAACGCTCAGGTAAGAACCATGAGAACTCATGTAACACTTGTTAATCCGCCCTACCCGAGCGGATCTCATCAGCACCCACCCTTTACTCCATTAGGATTAGGTTATTTGGCAGCTGTTTTAGAGAAAAACGAATATGAAATTGATGTGATTGACTGCCAAGTACTCAGGTGCTCTTACGAGGAGTTTAGAAACAGAATTAGTGAGATTAAACAACCAGATATTGTCGGGATAACATCGACCACTCTCACCTATAAATCCTCACTTCAAATAGCAAAAATTGCTAAAGAAGTCTGGCCAGAATGCTTAACACTCCTCGGAGGTTCCCATGCTACATTCTGGGATAAGCATGCACTAGAAGAATGCCCATCCTTGGACATAATTGTAAGAAAAGAAGGTGAAGAGACGATGCTGGAGCTAGCTAAGAGAGTGAAGCAAAACGAAGACTACTATGACGTGTTGGGCATCACCATCAGGAAAGATGGAAAAATCGTGAAAAACGAAGACAGACCATACATTGAAAATCTTGATGATCTGCCTTTTCCAGCTCATCATCTATGGCCTTTGGAACGACTGCAAAAACATGGATCGGTTATATTTCCATTAATGGCAAGCCGCGGCTGTGTTTATTGGTGCGACTTCTGCAGCACCGTCCGAATGTTCGGAAGACGCTACCGAATGAGAAGCCCAAAAAACGTGGTAGATGAGATTGAGTATCTTCACAAAACTTTTGGAGCACACCAATTCACATTCTATGATGACGCATTCACTGTAGACCAAGACCGAGCAGCTGAAATCTGCAAGGAAATAACAAAGAGAAAACTTAAAGTAGAGTGGGACTGCGAAACACGCGTCGATATGGTTACAAAAGATTTACTACGCACCATGAAAGAGGCAGGCTGCTTCGCCGTGTGGTTTGGAGTAGAATCAGGTTCTCAGCCAGTTTTGGATGCCATGAGAAAAGGAATCACGCCTGCACAAACGATTAAAGCCTTTGAGTGGGCAAAAGAAGTTGGGTTAATGACCGTAGCGGGAGTAGTTCTCGGTTTCCCTGGTGAAACCAAAGAGACAATTTGGGAGACTGTGAAATTCATAGAAAGAATCAAACCAGGCGACGTAGGCTACTACATTGCCACACCTTACCCGGGAACACCCCTCTACGAGCAAGTTGTAAGAGAGAGAAAGCTAAAAACACATGACTTCAACAGGTTTGACACCGCAACACCTGTTTTCGACCTTGGAACAATGACAGGCGAAGAACTGCTAGAACTGCGGGAACGGGCTTTCCAAAGGTTCTACCTTCGACCAGGATACTTCTTCAGCATGATAGGCAAAGGAAGATTCTGGAGCTTCTCAATAATCCTCACAATACTTGCTCACTTCCGAAGAGCGGTGCTATTGCGACTAGGAGTTAAATAGCTCTAAAGAGACAGGAAAGCGAAGCTCTTAGTAGATGAAGCGAAGGCCACAAAAATCTCTTCATTTACAGTTCTTGGAATATAACAACAAACGAAACCGCCCTCAAATCCTAAGAAGAGGATAGAAACCATCCTAAGCTAAGATTTAAACAGGCCAGCGCACAATTGCTAGTAATTTGATGTTTTGGATAGAACGCGTTTGTAGAACACAATGGCTATAGCAACTACAAGCACAATGAGTATGAGCAATATTGGGATCCACATTGGAAACTCCATTATGGTTTCCTCTATCCCTCTTATTTCAACTGTTCTTATGTTGTGACTTAAGTTAAAGTAGAGGTATGTGTTCTCATCGTCTCCGATTATGTTTGGCGTGACTGTTTGGTCATTTGCTTTTACCGTCCAAACGTTAGAAGTTCCCAAAAGCCCTTCAGGAATGGTGACTCTAAAGAAACCTGATGTGCCATATGAGTCAGACACAGTAAAACGCAGGAAAATCCCCTCAGAAGAATTAAAGTAGAAGTCTGAAACCATGGAGGTGCTGACCACGTCAACGAAGTAATGAGTCTCTTCCCCCATGCCTGCTTCGAATAGATAAAACGGTGCCATAAGTGGATAACTGTCTTGTGTGTTCTCGTCAATAATACACGGCGTGTCACCTATGCCGTCGCTACCTGGCTCGTCTTGATTTAAGCCGGAGTATTCGTCGATTCCTGTATAGTCGCTCCAATAGTTTCCGCCAGAAGGATAACCATTATCACACGTGCTACTGGTGTCCGATAGACGAATTTGATCTGGGTTGCTAATTAGGTTGTTGTGAAAAATCTGGTTATAAGCAGAATCATAGAGGTGGATGCCATCGTAGCCGCTGTTTGTTATAGTGTTCCCAAAGATAGTGTTAAAAGCGCCATGAAGACCGATGCCATCGTAGTCACTATTTTTTATAGTGTTTCCAAAAATGGAGTTATAGGCACCATGGATGCACATGCCATCGTAGCTATTATCTGTTATAGTGTTTCCAAAGATAGGGCTACCAGAAGAATTCCAGAAAAAGATGCCTCTGAAATTGTTTGTTATTGTGTTTTTAGAGATGGTGTTATTGTAAGAACAATATAGAAAGATGCCATCATAGTTATTGTGGGTTATGGTATTCCCAGAGATATTGTTGAAGTTAGAAGAATCATAGATGTAGACACCATCATAGCCATTGCCGGTTACGGTATTCCCAGAGACAATGTTAAAGTTAGAAGAATCATCGAGGGAGATTCCATCATAGCCATTGCCGGTAAGGATGTTTCCAGAAACAGTATTATTGGAAGAACCATCAAGGAAGACGCCATGATAGTTATCCGTTATAGTGTTTCCAGAGACGGTGTTATTATAAGAATCATAGATGTAGACACCATCATAGCCATTGCCGGTTACGGTATTCCCAGAGACAATGTTAAAGTTAGAAGAACCATAAATGGAGATGCCGTCAGAGTTTTCTACAATGGTGTTCCCAGAAACAGTATTATTAGAAGAACCATCAAGGTAGATGCCACGGTTGCTACTCGTTATTTTGTTTCCGGAGACGGTGTTAAGCTCTGAAGAACCATCAAGGTAGATGCCATCGTAGTTGTCTTTTATCGTGTTTCCGGAGACGGTGTTAAGCTCTGAAGAACCATGAAGGTGAATGCCACGGTTGCTGCTAGCAATGGTATTCTCTGACACAATGTTAAATTGAGAAGAATCATGAAGGTGAATGCCATGGTAGGCGTTTATCAGGTTGTTTCCAGTAATTTTGTTGAATTGTGAGGAACCATAGATAGAGATGGCATCATAATTGCTGTTTTTGAATGTGTTTCCAGAGATCGTGTTATTGGAAGATCCATAGAAGGAGATGCCTTCGTAATGGTTGCCTGTGATTGTGTTCCCAGAAATAGTATTACCTAAAGAAACAGAGAGCCAGATTCCCCTGAAGACATTTGTTAGGTTATTCCCTGAGATTGTGTTAGATTCTGAGGAACTATAGAGTTCGATGCCCCTGAGGTGGATAGTTGTCATTGTGTTTCCAGATATAATGTTGTTAGAAGAACTATGGAGGAAGATGCCATGATAGTTATCCGTTATAGTGTTTCCAGAGATCGTGTTACTGGAAGACCCTTGGAGGTGGATACTATGGTAGTTGTTTGTTATGATGTTTCCAGAAATAGTGTTATCAAAAGAACCATCTAAGGAGATGCCTTTGTAGTCATTGTTTGTAATGGTGTTTCCAGAAATAGTGTTATCAAAAGAACCACGGAGGAAGATGCCAGACGTAAAGTTTTGGATGGTTGTGTTTCGGATTGTAACATTGCTTATGCCATCTAATTGGAAGCCAATTCCGCTTCTTGACCCCTTGAGCGTGTATCCATTTCCATCAATTATTATGTTACTTCTTTCCACCACAATTTCATTAGAGATATTATCAGTAAACGTGTAGACATCTCCGACACGTATAATAGGTGCATTTAGAGGATCAATTGATCCATCAGCCATGACTGTTATTCCGTCCTCGGATTTCACTGTGTGAATGTTAAATGCTGATGCTAACACAACAGTTAGAAGAAGTGAAAATATTATTACAGAATTTGGTTTTGTTACCAATTTCCTTCAACTTTAACCTCGATTAATGGTTTTTATCTAATCTAGATAACTTCCGATTTATTTTTCTATTTTTCGGAATTTTCTCAAAATCAGTCAAAACTATGCCTAAACCTGATAGCTTATTGGGGAAATTTTCATTCTAAGACAGCCTATGTTCAAAAAAGAATTTACCAGAAGACTTGTGTCACTCAATCTTTCTTGAGTCAAAAAATCTTTACAAAAACTGATTTATTATCTCAAACTAGAATATAATACATGGTGAAACTCAAAGAAATCGCACTGTTTATCCTCATAACAATAATAATTGCTCTTGCGCTGAACTATCTCACCTTCACAGGTTACAGCTTCGGCGATACAGAGAAATGGATTTTAATAACGTTAAACGTGGTTTTCCTTTCTCTTTTTCTTCTGTTTACCCAATTCAAGAAGAAGTTAGCGCGGCTGCCAAGCAGTGTATACGTAGCCTTTGTAGTTGCGTTGTACGTGGAAATGTACGGCATCCCCTTAACCATGTACCTGTTTGCAGGAGCCTTCGGCTACGACAGAATATTCTCACTGGAGTTTCTATTAGCTAATGTGTTCGGAGAACAGAAGTTCTACGTCTTTTTCAACTCTTACGTTTTTCCAGCTTCAAAAGTGGTTATGGGCATTGGCATATTGCTAGTTATTTACGGATGGAAACAAATTCACAAAGCTAGACAACAAGGTACTCTCATGATAGAAGGCATCTACAAGTACATTCGTCATCCGCAATACCTCGGGTTTCTAATAATCACACTGGGCTTGAACGTCATGTGGCTAACCATAATTACGCTTATTATGTGGCCCATATTAACAGTATTATACTGGAAACTAGCCAAGAAAGAAGACAAGGAAATGGAAGAAAAGTTTGGCGAAGAATTCCTTGAGTATAAACGTAGGGTTCCAGGTTTCTTACCGCGTTTACGAAAATGAAAACCTGAAAAACTGAGGTAGAATGGTAACGACGCATTTCATTAGAAAACATAATGCAATAGTTAAGATATTTATGTTCCCAACTGGCATATTTTATCTTGTTGACTGCCCGTGAAGCTATCACTTTCGTTTTTTCTAATCGCACTTCTAATTTCTGCGACCCTCTTATCCATAGTTTACGTTGCCAACCAGAGCCGTAATGAAGGTTCAAGGGAGAATTTCTATTTCGGAGTAATGCACGGATCAAACTCAACTACAGAAGCAAAGCTTCTTATAGAAAAAGTGAAAGACGACGCCAACCTCTTCGTTTTAGGTTCCTGGGATATAAACATAAACGAAACAAGTCTTAACGAAGTCTGCAATTACGCCGTAGACGCGGGAATGAGTATAATCGTGTACTTTGACTTCCTGCCCGTTGCTACTTACCCGTGGCTTCCCACATGGCTTGAAACCACCAAAGAACGGTGGGGCGAGAAATTCCTTGGAATTTACCTTCACGACGAGCCGGGAGGAAACCAGATTGATACCAACCAGTGGCAACCAGGATATTCAGCCAAAATAGCTATGGCAAACGCAACAAACTACAGTGACGCTGCAAACAAATTTGTAACAAGCATACCAAATAGCTTCAGCTGGCAACAACTGAAAAGCATCAATAGTGAGCTTCCGATCGTCACTTCAGATTACGCGCTTTATTGGTTTGACTACCTAGCAGGTTATGACACAATTTTCGTGGAGTTAGGATGGAACGCCAGCACCACTCAACAGATAGCCTTGTGCCGAGGAGCAGCGAACGTTCAAGGAAAAGACTGGGGTGCCATAATCACTTGGACCTACTCTGAGCAGCCCTACATAGCAAGCGCTCTAGAGATTTATCATGAAATGGTCACAGCCTACAGCGCAGGTGCCGAATATGTGATCGTATTCGATTTTCCCAAATATCCCGAAGACAACAAGTACGGCATTTTAAGTGAGGATCATTTCAAGGCGATGAAAGTGTTCTGGGAGTACACACAGACTTTCCCCAGAGAAAAATACGGGCAAGTAGAAGGGGAAGTAGCTCTAGTTCTGCCAAAAGACTACGGATGGGGCACACGACGAACAGAAAATTTTCTAGAAGATCGAATATGGGGTTTCTGGCCAGAGGACGAAGATACCCTGATAATTGGGCAAAACATGAACAAGTTGTTGAGCAAGTATGCGCTGAAATTGGACATAATTTACGATGATCCACAATTCAATTATAACGAAAAGTACTCAGAAATCTACTTCTGGAACAACACTATCAGCTGAAAGTCACAATTCATGGTTTTTTTGGTTTTAGAACAGCCTCTTCAACAGCCATATAGAGAAAGTTACCAACGCGATTTGGCCACCCACCGAAATCTAACTCCTCGTTCTTCTTGGTGAACTTCTTGATTTCAATGGATTGCTGGAAAAGTGGTGCGTCAAGCACCGTAGAGTGAAATTCGCCTGGTTCTCCAGTTGCATCTATTCCTTTTCCCCAAGGACCAATCAATGGCTTCATGTCTTCAACACATTTCCCATCGAACTCGCGACCAAACCATTCTTCTCCAAGATAATTGAGATCTATGCAGCTGAGGATTGGTCGCATGCCCACGGAGAGTTCAATGTTCAAGATACGTTTGCGGTAGCGATCTCCTGGAAGAAGAGAAAAAAAAGGTCTGTCCCAAAGAGGCATTAACAATTTCATGCCTAGCTTTTTACAGGCATAGTTCCACGTGCGCTTATGATGAACGTTGTCAATATCGCCTGTAACTATGCCTTCGATGTCCTCCTCTTTTTTCAACCGAGTGAGCTCTCCAACAATGGCATCAAAATGGTTACCTTCAACCTTAACTTTCAAATGTGGAATTCCCAACACCTTAGACTGAAGTTCAGCCACGCGTACACTATGAAAAATGTATGGTTCCATGTAAATGTAAGTGACAAGGTGTGTAACCTCATGTCCTTTTTCGATAATCTTGTGAAGTGCCGTACAACAGTCTTTACCACCGCTCCAGTGAACAATGACTCTCATTTAACCGAACCTACCAACCGAAATGGTTAGACCACAGTACAATTATTAACTTTTATGTTATTACCCAAAATGCTCAAGACTGAAGTGAGAATTCTGGATTAAGCCATCATCTTTATCGCCTAAAAGTATAATAGTTGATATTCATCACAGCAACTTTGGAGAAAGGCTATGTCTAGAAACATTAACAAACAATTATCGAAAGAGCAGAAAACAAAACCTACTTGGGTTTCAGAGAGGCTTTCTTTATGTCCATGTAAAGCCAGTTTCTTTTCCAGTTTTTAGCTTTTTCTTTGTATTTTTTCTTTTTGAATTTGCTGATTTCGATGCGTTGGTTGAAGAGTGGGGCATCAAGAACCATGGTGTGGAAGCCTCTTCCGTCTTCGCTGCAAACGTCGATTTCCTGTTTGTCAGCCAAAGCCTTCAATTCTTTAATTGTATCTTTATTGAGTTCTTGCCCTAACCATTCTTCCCCGAGGTAATCCAAGTTGATGCAGTTCATTATGGGCATTATTCCCATATCTATTTCCTCTTTCAAAACATGATAAGTATCCTTCGAAGGATTATCATTGGGCATTATTAGCTTCATGTCAAGCTGTTCACACATTGTGTCATAATAAGTTTGATGAATCTGAGCGCAACCTGCGCCAACGATATCCCCAGTCACAAAAGCTTCAACTCCTTCCTCTCTATTAAGACGTCCAAGCGCTGCAAGAATGTCCTCATAAGATTTTTTTATTTTGACCTTAATTTGAGGAATCCCTAAAGTCTGAGACTGTAATTCCATCAGCTTGAAACTGTGAAATACATATGGCTTCTTGTAAACGTAGGAAAGAAGAAACGCAACATCGTGACCCTGCTCAACAACCTTATGAAAAGCCAAACAGCACTCTTTGCCACCGCTCCAGTGAACAACAACTTTCATTCTAATAGCCCCAGCAACTGAAATTGGCTAGAGCTAAAAACGATTATTAAAGCTTCTGCAAAGACGTACGCAAACCAGAAACCATCAGAAAAACGATAGGTATCTTACTTTACTTTTTTCCTAAGAGCATTTTTGCAGTCTTCTTCGGATTCCGAATAGCTCTAATCAGTTTTTCACGGGTGAAAGTAGGATTCACCATATTAGCTAAAGCACATAGTTTCACCAAATCATCTGCTGAAAACTCTGGAGTTTCAATAAGTGGCTCAACTGCAGCTAAAGCTTCATCACTGAAACATTCTCGCAAGAAGCCACGCTGTTTAGCCTGCTTATGAAGTCTAGTTCCGTAAACAGGTGTAGCGATGCTGAAGATGAAACTTTCAGCCCCTAGATGTCGAAGCTTATAAGCGAAGTTAATGGTCTCTTGGATATCCTCTTTTGTTTCGCCTATTAGTCCTATCACAAAGAAACAGCCTACCCTAATCCCCACTTTTTTGCAGAGGGCAACAGCGCGTTCGACACTTTTCAGATCTAGGTTCTTTCCGATAATCTCATTCACAACACGTTGAACACCAGATTCAGGAGCAAGACGTATCTTTTTGCAACCAGACCGCTTCATTTTTCTTAGAAGCTTCTCGTCAAGAGTGTCCGCACGAACACCATTAGGAGTAAACCACTCAAACCGAAGCCCGCGGTCTATGATCAAGTCACAAAGCTGTTCCATTCGTTTCCTATCAAGAGTCATGTTGTCATCCAAAAAGTCAACTTGTTGAACACCGTAAGTGGTTATAACCTGCTCCAACTCAGCAAGCACGTTTTCAGGGCTTCTCCCACGCCATTTCTTACCCCAAACAACATGATGTGTACAGAAGACACAGTTGTACGGGCAACCTCGGCTAGTGACCAGCAGAGTCCAAGGCTTGCGAATTTCCCCTCTCAGTGAATTTTTCTTAACAATTGCAAAATATTGCTCCATCGGCAGTAAATGCCGCGCAGGAAACGGAAGAGAATCCAGATCCTCAATCGCAGGTCTCGGTGAAGTAAAAACTGGTATACCATCCTTCAAGAAGCCAATGCCCTTGATCTCATTGAAGTTCCCCGCTTCTTTCTTCAACTCATCAACTAGCTCGAACACTGTTTTTTCAGGCTCACCGATTACAACAAAATTAATATCAGAATTCTCAAGACAATTCAAAGGTCTCGCAGAAGGATGTAATCCCACCAAAACCGTTATAATATCCTCGTCAATCTCTTTCACCGCCGAAGCAACCTCAAAAGCGGCGTTAGCCCATCCGGAAAACGGAATCTCTATAACAACAATGTCAGCTGACGATTGCTTAACCCTTTTCGCAATTTGCCGGTTGCTTAAGCCAACTCGATACGTTGTTCCAGTATTTTCCTGAAGGGTCATCCAACCCTCGGTTGGAGCATCAATAATGCATACTTCGTGGTCTGTCTCTAGTAAGGCTGCAATATAGGCTAAACCTATAGGAGGAACAACGTTAGGTTTACCCCAGACTTTAGGTTGAATACGAGGTGGATTAATCAGACTAACACGCATATCTGCCACTTACTCCATGCGGTTCCATGTTGGCTCATCTTGATGCAACTTGGCGTTTCAATCCACTGAAAAACCTTACTAAACATATCGTGCCAACATCCACATGGAAAAATTAGAGAGAAACTGCGATTAATACGTTTTGCAGACAAAAATGCAAGATCTGTTAGTAGGGAAAAAAGTACAATCTCGTTACCAAAATTATAGGAAGACTGAAAATCACGCATAAGAGCAACGAAACATTCCGAATTTTCAATGCTCTCAGTATCTTGTTGGGAGTTAACTGTTCAGTTGGTTCACCAAGAATATACTGACCAGGCTTCTCCAGTTGCACACGCAAAGCTCCCGCCATAGCTGCCATTGGCCAGCCATGATTTCTGCTTGGCGTTCTCGCGTGATCTCTTTTGGCGATTGCCCAAGCGTTCTTGTAGTCGTCACCCAGCAAGGCTGAAGCTATGACTATGAGAATAGCAGTGAATCTAGCTGGAATGTAGTTGATTACTGTGTCCAAGTTTGCGCTGAACCAGCCTGTGTGCAAATACACCTTATCTTTGAAGCCTACCATACCGTCGAGTGTGTTGACGGCTTTGAAGGCTATTGCTCCTGTCACTCCAAACAAGGCGTATGAGAGTATGGGTGAAAGTTTGAAGTCTATCAGGTTTTCCGCCATGGACTCGATGACTGAGGAGCTGATTTGTGCTCCTTCTAGGTCCTTGGAGTCTCTGCGGGAGAAATGCGAGTATCTTTTAGCTTCAACCATATCTTCTGATTGGATAGCTTTAGCAGCAGATTTTGCCCAATCTGTCTCAAGCTTTATGCAGATGGTTAATTTCAAAATTATGATGGCGAAGAAAGCGTAAACTGCGATCGGCAATAACGTGTAGGTTATCCATAGTCCGAAGTAAACCGGAATTGTGAACGTTGCGATTACTATAATAGCTAAGACTACACCGTAGAACTTGGCGATTTTCGGGTTAGGACTTTTTAATTGTGGTTCCAAAGCCCTAGTCAGCTTACCCATTAGCACAGCTGGGTGTAGCCTAAACGCGATTCTCTCGGGGTTGTTCGGAGAAGGATCTCCGAGAAACAAGTCCAAGACTATAGCCAATACGAGCACCAAGATGGGGATTAAATCAGCAAATATGTCATATCACCAAGCGTTGAGATGAGTACAATTCTGAGAGTGGAAAATTTATCTGTATCGATTGGCTAAACATTCAAACTAAAATGCCTTTCTTAGATGCGGAAGAGTTAGGTTTTTGAGTGAATTACCTTGCCGCCTACAATGGTCATCTCTACCTTGATGTTCTGGATTTTGGATGTTGGTATCTTTTTTGGGTTATCTGAGAGGACAGTAAGATCAGCAAATTTGCCAGTTTCAACTGAGCCTTTGATATTTTCTTCGTTGGACGAATATGCTGCGTCGATAGTATACATGCGTAAAGCCTCTTCAATAGTCAACTGTTCTTCGGGAAAAGCTCCTCTGGTCACAGCAGCTTGGATTCCCAGCAAGGGGTTTAGCGGTTCCATAGGACAGTCCGACCCAGCAATTACTAGTATGCCGTGCTTGAGAAGCGTTTTTAATGGATAGAGCCAACGCGAGCGGTCAGATCCTAAGTTTTCAATGGCGGACCATAGAGAAAATTCGGATGCGATAACATTAGGCTGCACTGAAACAATAACGGATTTCTTCTTTATTCGGCCAATTAGCTCCTTGTTAAGAACTGCGCCTTGCTCAATTCGGTTGCGAGGGTCTTTCCGTGAAACCTTAGTAGAAATTTCTTCGACTGTGGTTAGAGCTGCCTCGATAGCCTTGTCTCCCATAGCATGCATAATTAATTGTAATCCCATTTCGAGAATTCTTTCTGCTGAGCTTTTCATTTCTTCTAGAGTGAAAAGCAGTTTTCCGCTTTCAGAGCCGTCATTATAAGGTTGGAATAGTGATGCGGTTTTAGCTGCTAAATAACCATCTATAGAAATCATAGCGCCGCCAACTGTTAGTGCTAAATTATCCGTTGATTTGAAGCTTGCTATCTTGTCTAAGAGGTTCACGGGAACCACCACGTAAACTCTATGTGGCAATCTATGTTGTGCATGAAGCTTTTGAATTATTGAGAGCTCTATCGGAGCTAGAACCATCCAATGCACGCTTGTAACTCCGGCTTCCACGATTTTCTCACAAGCCAAACTTGCAGCTTCCATCAACTCTGCTTCGCTGGATTCAGGTATGACAGACCAGATGAGATTCGTAGCGGTTTCTCTCAGAACTCCTGTAAGCTCTCCTGTTTCCACGTCTCTATCAATAACGCCGCCTTGCGGAGCAATTGTCGCAGGTGTAACACTAGCTAGGTCCAAAGCTTTGCTGTTAACTAGGCACACTTGCCCACTTTGATAGTAAAAGACTACTGGGTTATCGGATGAAACTATGTCCAAGTCGGAACGGGTTGGTAAGCGTTTCTCCGGGAAGAAACATGGATCCAAGCCGCGGCCTAACAACCATTTTCCTTTAGGTAATTTCGCTAAACGAGTCTTCAGGCGTTTTTGCATTTCTAGTATAGACTTTACGTCGCCCAAATCAATCCACCTAAGGAGCCTTCCGAAATCAGTGACATGAATATGTGAGTCTATGAAACCTGGAACAACGGTTTTCCCATTCAGTTGGATTATTTTTGTGGTTTTCCCAATAAGCTGTCGGATCTCCGCGTTAGTTCCGACTCCAATGATTCTATCACCTCTAATTGCTACAGCTTCAGCGCTAGGCTGAGAAGAGTTCATCGTTAGAATGTTCCCGCCTACTAAAACCAAATCAGCCGACGTTAAGACATCTCCTTTCACTGCAGTTTATGATGCACAAGCTTGGTTAAAATTTTTGCATGTGAAGAAGAGCTATTTTCTGGCTCTTTTGAAAAAGATGAAACCGAAAAAAGCCAACGCTGCTGCAAAGGCAATGACTGCGATTGCGATAACGGCTAAGGGTATGTTACTTTCTAAGGTTTCATTAACTTGCATTATTACGTTTTCGCTGTAAGCCGAAGTGTAGTAGCTCTTATTTGTTTGCCAACTAGCACAAACAGTCCAGTTTCCAGTAATGTCTATTGTATAGGTGAAGATGAAACCACCCGTTCTTGAGGTTGTAACTTGCATTTCAGTAACGGAGCTATCAGGTTTAATCAAAGAGATTTTGACAGCTGCATCAGGATAAGCTGGGGAGAGAGAGCCGAATCCAATCACTGATTCGCCTAGTGCCGCTTTATCTGGGATCTCGAGAGTGATTGTACCTGTCGTTGCGGGGTAGCCAGCGAGACAGTAGACATTCCAGTCATTACTTCCTAGGTAAACCATTCCTTCGTAGATAGTCGTAGAGGACCAGCTGTTAGAGTCGGTGGTAAAAACCGAGAGCTTCGCCCCGTCTGTTGCGTTAAGGACGTGGACTGAACGTTGATCAGTTATCACGTAAACTTTTCCATCAGCGTAAGATGGAGAAACGTACAGCTCCTCTCCCAAGTATGTGCTCCAGATCGCATAGCCAGTTGCCATGTCAACACATACTATGGAATAGTGGTCAACCAGAAAGAGGTAGCCATCATTGTAGGCAGGGGAGCAAACTATGAACTCCCCTGCGCCGGAAGTTTGGTATGTCCATTCGAGGTTGCCCGTTTCTGTGTTTATTCCGTAATATTCCTTAACGTTAGATGAAGCAAAGACCATCCCATCCGCGACTGTTGGAGACGCGTGCATATCCGTTCCCCCAGTGTGAATTTCCTCATATGGAAGTTCTCTCTTCCAGATGAAACTGCCATCTGTTGCATCCAGCTTGTAAAGAGCACCTGTTGTCGGTTCTTCGGAGACGATGTAAACTGCCCCGTTTGCAACAGCAGGAGAAGAAGTGATGTATCCTTCAGTCTTGAACGTCCAATAGACATCACCGTCTTTGCCATCTAGACAGTAAACATTAGTGTCAAGTGATCCAACGTAGACCTTGCCATCGACTACAGTTGGAGATGACCTCAACGCGGGTGCTGCGGCAAAGTTAACCTCGATGTAGCCACCAACAAATGTTGACCAGATAAGACTACCATTACTGGCATCAAGACAGTGAACATAACCATCATCTGGACCCACATAGACACGTGCATTAGCTATTGCTGGCGAGGATTTAATTCGGGCTCCAGTGGTGAAGTTCCAGATTAAGTTACCTGTACGTGAGTCTATGCAATAGATATTCTTGTCATGGGAGCCCACATAGACACGTGCATTTGCGACGCTCGGAGAGGAAATTACAGCACCCTCGGTAGTGAAAGCCCATCGCATTGTTAGATTTGCAGGAGCAGACTGGCCTACTGCATTATGAGCGGGATCATGGCGGAACATTGACCATGAATTTGTCCCTATGCCCCATACTTGATTAAATGTTGAATATTCTTCACCTGATTCCACGTCAACTGATGTTGTTACGTCACCGGGAATGAGGTATAAGTTGCCATAGGCAATGGCTACAGACTCTCTTGGAGCAAATGCTTCGATTGGAAGCTTCCATAAGAGATGTCCAGTGTAGGCGTCGAGACATACAAACTCTGATTCGCTTTCATGACTAGTATAAGACGCGGTTTGGCCAGTTGTCGCGTAGATCTTGCCATCGGCAACTGTTGGGTTTCCAGGAAACATTAGGGTTCCTGGTCCTTTGTACTTCCACATCAATTCGCCTGTATCTATGTCAAGAGCATAGAGGTGTCCATCTTTATTCAATTCGTAAACCATTCCGTAAGCCACTGCGGGACCAATACAGAAATATCCGTCCGCAGTTTGGGGGTCATAAGTCCATAGGATTTCGCCGGTATTGGCATTGAAGCAATATAAAGTGTTATCGTGAGTACCTCCTCTGAAGAACTTGTCCTCGTAATAGGCACCGGAGAAAACCATTGGGCTTCTAGTTTCGGTATCCCATAGGACAGCTCCCGTTCTAGCGTCAAGCGCCATTTGGTGCGGATCATATGATCCAGGAAAAACTTTCCCGTCTCCGTACTGTACTCCAGAACCCACTGTTCCACCCCCGTCAACATATGTTTCCCACTCTAGTGTGGGTGGATTGGATGGATCTGAAAAGTCCCACCCTTGAACGTAAGAACCTGTTTTAACATAGAACATTCTTTCCTCTGGACTATAAACATTGGCAACAAAAAAAGGCGATGGATTAGCAGAAAAAACAGAACTAGTCCATAAAATATCCCCAGTTTCCACGTCAAGGCTACTGTTTCCGACAACGAGAGAAGTATCATCAATCTTGTATACTGAAGGCCATGATCCAGGCGCAGGAACAACGGTACTCCACAGGACGTTGCCAGTGTCCCTATCAAGAGCATAAACCTCAGTTTTCGTGGTGACAAAAACCTTACCATTGAAGGCTGAGACGTAGCTCTGTATACCAGTTATGTTTGTTTTCCATAAGATGTCGGGCGCTTCTGGGGCTGGTCCTTTGGAAAAACGCGTAAAAGATGAGTCGCCCTGAAGTTGAGGCCACTCATACTGAAGCAAAATCTCTTCACCAACGATTTGGCTATTTGAATACTCATCCAAGTTACCATTGAAATAAACATCTCTAACGAATATTGAGAGAAGCAAAAGTGCAACCAAGGCAGCTATGACAATCAGAAGTTTGGCAAACTTCATTTCTTAGCCTCTAATTTTGAGGGATAATGATAATATTGATAACTTCATTCTCCCCATGGATAGCAGTAAGATTTAATTCAACTATAAACCTTACGGAACGGTATCAAATTTGCCCCGGTTACAAACATTTAGAATTGTAAAATGCTACTATCCAAATTTAAAGTCAAAACAAGATAGAACGCATAATCTTTTTTAAGATGCGAGAATTCTAAGGTAAATGATGAAAAACCGAGGAACGTTCAAGGGGTTTTACTTTGACTAACAAGGGTCCTTTGCTTATGACTTCTTGGAGAGCCACTGGGTCCTGCAACGCACGTTGCAGATACTGTAATGTTGACGCCACAGGGGCACCTGCTCCAAGAGAATTAACCACAGAGGAAGCGTTACATTTAGTAGATCAAGTTCGCAGTTTTGGAGTCAAGTGGTTCGGGATAAAAGGTGGCGAACCCCTACTGCGAAAGGACATATTTAAAATTGTTGGCTACGCAAAAAGCATTGGGCTCAACGTTTGCTTACTGACTAATGGATGTTTTGTTGACGGAGAAATCTATGATAACCTTGTCAAAAACGAGGTTTGGACGTCGGTAAGCATAGACGGCCCAGAAGAAATAAACGACCAATTAAGAGGCAAAGGCTCATACAAAAAGGCACTTTCAGCCATCCAAAAATTATCTAATGGAAAAATACTAAACGGGTTGGCAGCCGCAATTACAACCATCAACTATAAAAATCTTGACCATGTTGCTGAGCTAGCTGAAAAATACCATGCAAATTTTGTATGGTTCAATCATCTTGTTCCCAGTGGAAGAGCCAAAGAAACCATGGAGCTAGCTCCAACCCCCGAACAGTACGAATGGACTTTGAACCATATATGGGATTTAACCCAAAAATACGAAGGCAAATTCGAAATTCACGTGCACTGCCCACATTACGCACGTGTCGTAAAGCAGCGAAATCCAGAAATTTTCGAGGATTGGTACGAGCACAAGTTCCACGGAAAATGCACTTACTTCGCATTCGGCGGGTATATAAGCGTAACAGAGAACGGAGATTTGATACCGTGCTTCTATACAGACCTTACACCATCCGAACCCATGATGCTGGGGAACATAAGAAAAAAAGGCTTAAAGAAAGCATGGGAGGAAATACGGAAATCAGAGTATTACAACAGCTTCAAAGACAGAAGCGTCTTGAAGGGCAAATGCGGAGTCTGCGAATACCGAGAAATATGCGGAGGATGCAGAAACAGAGCCTATGCTTACACCGGTGACATTTATGAAACTGACCCAGCATGCCCCTATATACCCATAGGCTTGCGAAAACAAGTAACTGCAGAAAAGGTATAGAACATGAACAAAGCTAACAAAGCAAAGAAAATAGCTTTGATAAACTCGCCTCTTATACAAGCAGACTATCATCATCCTCTTTTTCCACCTTTGGGTTTGGCGTACTTGGATGCTGTGCTTGAACAAAAGGATTTTGAAGTAAAGATATTCGACTGCCCAGTATGCAGAATGGATCATAAAAAATTGGGGGTAGAATTAGGCTCCTTCGGACCTGATATAGTCGGAATCGCCTCCATGACTCCCACGATACCATCAGCTGTGAAATCTGCGCAGGTTGCTAAACAAGTATGTCCTGACGCGAAAGTTGTCATGGGTGGACCCCATGCCACCTTTGCGGATAAGCAGATACTCGTCGAAGAGCCAGCAGTTGACATTGTTGTGCGCGGTGAAGGCGAAGATACTCTTTTGGAGCTTGCTCAGCGTTCGCCCGAACTGGATGAACTCCAAGACGTAAAAGGCATAACTTTTAGGAGTAAAGACCAAATAATTCAAACTCCCAATAGGCCATTCATCCAAAACCTTGACGAGCTACCACGCCCAGCATATAAAAAACTACCAATCGACATGTACAAGATTCACGGGAAAAAAGTTCTTCCAATCATGACCAGCAGAGGATGCCCATTTCAATGCGCCTTTTGCTCCGCATCCAGAATGTTTGGGGCAGGATACAGATCAAGAAGTCCAGAAAACGTTCTTGCTGAGCTTGAGTGGCTGAGAGACGAACACGGCGCCGAGGGCATATCTTTCCATGATGACACATTGACATTTGACAAGAAACGAATAATAGACATCTGCAATGGAATGATAGAAAGAAAAATTGATCTTCCATGGGGCTGCTCAACCAGAGTGGACTTGGTTACTAAGGAAATTTTAAAAAGGATGGCTCAAGCAAACTGCAACGAAGTATGCTTCGGCGTTGAATCTGGCTGCCAAAAAATATTGAACGCAGTAAATAAACGTGTTTCACCTGAACAAAATGAAAATGCGATTAGATGGGCGAAAGATGCCGGCATGTTTGTCAGCGTATCTGTGATTATAGGGTACCCTGGAGAGACAAAAGAAACAGTTAGAGAAACGCTTAATCTCATTCACAGAGTCGAACCTGACGATGTGTGGTTGTGTTTACCAACACCTTATCCTGGAACTGAACTTCGTGCGCTAGTAGAAAAATTAGGCTGGAAGATGTCGGATGACTGGACCTTATACAACACAATGAATACTGTCTTCGAGAACCCCGACTTGCCTGCTGAAGAACTCACCAAAATGAGAAAGGCGTTTTATAACAAGTTCTACTCTCCAAAATACGTTATCCGCCAATTCGTAAAAGGCAACTTGAAAGGTAACTTGTACAGTAAAATAATGGCGCGAACAGCAGTGAATTACCTACTCTGGAGAGCCAGAGCCAGCTTATAGCTTTCGATATTTGAACCACCAAAAAAATGGAGCAACCGACGTAAACTTTATTATGCAATCAACGGTTGTAAAACCTAAATGCAAGGGGAACAATGATGAAAAGCGCCATTGTTGACCAGAATAAATCTAATGCTTATAGTTCAAGAGAAAACTGGCCGCCTTACACTTACAGGGATTACCCAGACATAGAACCCGAAATGTACAAGTCATTTATGGAGTTTTTGTCAACTGAGAATACCACAAGTAGGTTAATGGAGTTGCAGCCGTGGATATCCATGTGCGACTCTAGATGTGCTTTCTGCTATTTTCCAACTACACCTACTGTCAAAGTTCCAATAGAACGATACATGGACATGCTGAAAAAAGAGTTGGATATGTACGCTGGTACAAAATACGTGAAGACCAGCGTCTTCGATGAGATCGTCTTGGGCGGAGGAACACCAAGCGTACTCTCCGCCGAGCAGATGATTGATCTTATTGACTTCTGTAAAGAACGATTCACAACAAACGACGAATACTTCATCAAAGTTACAGGTTCCTCGAAAACTCTCGCACTTAATAAAATCGACAAGCTTGCAGAGTACGGCGTTTACCAGATGGATATGGGCGCCCAAACCTTTGATGATAAACTCAGGAAAATGCTTTGTTTACCTGACTCAGCAGAGAGTGTGGAAAAAGCCATCAAACATGCTAAAAAACTCGGTTTATGCGTGTGTGTGGACCTAATGTACAATCTTCCAGGTCAAACAATGGAAAGTTGGATAGACACCCTGAAAAAAGCTATAGAATTGGATGTTGAAATTGACGCCTATTCATTGCATGTGGATCCTGGCACTTCACTTGAGAAAATGATTGCTAATGGAGTATCCCCGCCTCAAGGAGACGCAGAATATGAGAAGCAACAATATTTAACTGCTTATAGAATGTTGACGAAGGCAGGCTACAAGGCTGTTGGACACGATCGCTTTAGCAGAATAGAGTGGCACTTCAGAGAAAACTGTCTGAATGGTTGGCCTTGGGGAGGTATACTAACCACAGGCGCAGGATGCTTCATGGGATACTTACAAAGATTCTCTTATTCAAACATAGAAGACATAAACACTTACATAGCAACAGTCGACGCTGGGAAACTGCCAATAAAAAGGCTCTCAAAATCATCAGATGAAGATATGATGAGAAGAACTATGACAAGATTATATCTGCGACTACCTGTAAGCAAGCAGGAATTCAAGCAGAAGTTTGGGAAATTACCGGAAGAAGTTTTCCCGAAGCAGCTTCAGAGACTGAAAGACAAAGGGCTGATTGTAATTGATGACAAAGAGATTAGAATAACTAAACTCGGCGACTTGTGGAAAGGAAATATTGCTTGGGAATTCGCCCCTGAAAACCTCGGTCAAAATAAATAAGCAGGAATCGTTCATTTTCTATTTACCTCGACACTCGAGGCATAGTTGATAGCCAAACCTAAATGGATTTTCATAGTCAATGGTTCTGATTCGATATCTTTTTGGGAATACCAAACCAAATTCATAATGCTTGAAAAATCCTAAAAAAGGAAAAAAAGGGTGTTTAGTAGCGAGTACCCGGTAGGAGTCCGTACCAAGTCATGACTTTGGCGAGAATTGGTCCGATTATTCCAAGCAGTACCGCAGGCAACATAACTGTGAAGAGAGTGAACCCAGGGTCAGCTTGTGCCATCCAAGCTCCTGCCGCGATAGTCATGTTAAGTGTAAACTGGATTACTGCTACAGCTATTGAAGCTGTTAGTCCTGCGCCCAGCATTCGTTTGAAACTGAAAGACTTGTTGTTCAAAGCTCCTGTAATGTAGCCAATCAGAACCCCACCAACTATCCAGTTTCCAATGAAACTTGGGTCTGCCCACAAGTTTGGTGGTAATGACTGTATGAACATGTTTGGATCATTGCCCATTGCGTAATATGCCTCCATTGCAATTTGCACAGAAAATTGGGTGTTATATCCAGCCCACGCAACGTAGTATAATGTACCCGTTAGGAAGCCTGCCGCACCACCAGCCCATTTATTCCAAAGCAAGCCTAGAATCAGTGGAACCCCAAGCACTACCATTTGTGCAAAGCCATGCGTGAATATGACTGTGAGGAAAGCCCAATCTGAACCTGCTTCGCCTGTCCACATATTTGGATCCGGAAACCAGGTATTTAACGCAGGTCGAATTACCGCTGGAAAAGCTATTATCAGTATGCCTATGAGTAGTGGTATAACTAAGCCATAGAGGATGTCACCGAGTTTGAATTTTTCTGGTTCTGCCAATTTTTGTCCCTTTTCCCTATTACGGTTGGGCATGTTAATAAATTTAATCCTTAAAGAGAGTACTCAGAGCATAGCAGAAAAAAACGATAAGTGCATCGGAGAATACCGTTTCACGAACATTTAATTATAGAATTTTACGAACAAAGAAAAAGGAAAAGTGAGGAAGTCTGGAGGAAGCAATTATTCTTGACGCAGTAGTGCTTTTGATCTAAGTACACTGCCTCTAAGATCGATCCTCGCTGGGCAAATGAAACTGCAGTGTCCACAGCCGTCACATAGGTCCGCTTGTAGCTTAGATATTTTCTCTATGTTTGTTTTGTCAAATGCCTCTTTGATTAGGATTGGACTTAGTTTATGGCAGCATACTTGCATGCACGCGCCGCATCTCATGCACTCTGTAGTTTTGATAGTAGCAAACTGCTTGCCTTTTGGAAGTTTTGGCTCTTTCTTCTCAGCTGTGGGTTTCGGTTTTCCTATTTTGTCCAGTATCGGCGAGGTTAAGTTCATTATTACTAAAGCAAGAATTGAACCACCTAGGAAGCCCATGTATGTTTGAATCAATGTAGTCAATACACCCAAGCCTACACCAAACACCAATTGACCCATATGTGTTATTGGTGTAGTTGCAGGATCAGTAGCCATGAAGAATGCTAGGAAAATTGAACTTCCAACAAAAAGTGCAAACATAAGCCGAAGTAACAAATCTCCGCCAGGATATGCGAAATGAAGTAGTACAGCCATCAATGCCATAGTGCCCAGATATGATAGAGTTATTCTCCATTTGATGTACCTGCGAGCGATCAAGAATAGCGCTATACCAACAATTATGACAGCGAGACTTGAGGCTCCACCAGGCCAGCCATGGAACTTCTGCAGGAAAAACAAATTGATCATATCGTTTTGTGTTGAACCCGCTGCGACTGCTGGATTTGAGAAGCAGGTAGCCATGTAATTGCTGAATGAATCAGCTCCATTGCTGCCAATAACTGAATAACCTATTGGCCCAGCAAGCGATGGTATACCTAGACCACTTCCCATTCCTTGCAGCAAATTTGCATCCCATAAGTGATCTTTGGGTAGGAGCAGAGTGCCGAAGAAAGGCAGCATAACTACTAGTTTTGCGGCTGCAGCTGGATTTACGAATTTTCGTCCTTTCATGCTCGAAAGCTTCTTGAAGATAACCTCTCCAATCACAGTGATTAGCCCAACGTAAATTAACGCATCAGGCGCTATGAGAGGCACTTCCTCTGTTCGCATTGTCGGTAAGCCTAACGAAAATGAAAGAGCAACGATTAAGCCGAAAACAGCTGCGGAAAGTGTGTTTAATTGGCTATCAGAAGCAACTTTCGAAATCAAAGTATCAATGCCGACTGCTAATCCTACAGCGACCAGAACCGTTGCAATTAAGCCAAGCCCATATGGCCAACCTTTTTCCGTTAACGTCATTGGATCAATGGCGACCAGATCCCACCAGCTTATGATGGTAATGATTGCAAGTGCTAAGAGGGCAACAAAAGTGTAGAGCATAAGTCTATCTTTAGTGACTCCTGCGAATTCTTTCATTTTAGACATTTTTTATCCGTTCTCCTCGATTGAATCAGTTTCAATCTATAAATGATATGTTTATAAGACTTTCTCAAAGCAAATCTGAGCTTTAATAACTAAAAATGAAGAATGAAATCCAAGATTTTTTCAAGCATTCAATCATAGAATAGCAAGACTGACGCCAACTTGAGGGTTTTTGCTCATTCAAGCTCTTTCAGTGTAATGATGTTTAAAATCAGTCTTTTAATCGTAACTCTTATATCGCAAAGGTATAATCTAAAATTGCTTGTGACGTGGATGGCTTCAAGAAAAGCACCATTGTACATGGTTACTTGGCGGTGCACCAGACGATGCGTAGGTAGTTGTTTATACTGCAGCTACACTCCTGAATACGCCAAGGATTATGAAATTGACACTAAAGCCGCTTACAAGATGGTTGACGAAATTCACAGGTTTGGTTCTCCATGGTTCGGAATAAGTGGGGGGGAACCTCTTGTGAGAAAAGATATTTTTGATGTTATAGCTTACGCAAAGAATGAGTATGGTATGGAAGTCAGCCTAATCACAAGTGGCTTCGCCTTCGATCAGGAACGACTGGACAAACTTGCTAAACATGAAGTACACACTGCGGTTAGTGTTGATGGAAACAGAGAATCAAATGATCTTATACGACGAAAAGGAAGCTACGACAAAGCACTATATGCCATGAAGAAGTTATCTGAAAACGGAATTCTAGACTGTATAGTCACAACCATGACCAAATACAACATAAACGACATGGCTCACCCAGCAGCATTAGGAGAACAGTACAAAGCAAGAATGGTGGTCTACCACAACCTTGTACCAGTCGGCAGAGCAGGCTCAAACATGCCAGATCTAGCACCTTCACCAGATGAGTATGAAAAAGCGTTCCATGAAATATATGATCTCCAAGTAAAGCTGGCAAATAAAGTAAAGATTAACGTTTACGCGCCGTTCTACGCTAGAATTGTACGGCAGAGAAACCCAACAGACTTCTGGAACTGGTTCCAAAACGGCTTCCTGGGCAAATGCACAATCGGCGGAAACTACATCAGCGTAACCGAAAACGGAGACTACCGATCATGCGGA
>Ga0209536_100000374_pt1 | contig 71249 bp, 69 predicted proteins | sample DeeMarSeWOR28_12_FD_187461 | JGI IMG/M metagenome (GOLD analysis project Ga0209536, IMG submission 187461) | Marine sediment microbial communities from White Oak River estuary, North Carolina - WOR-2-8_12 (SPAdes) (version 2) | ecosystem: Environmental > Aquatic > Marine > Intertidal zone >...
CAGAGAGAAAAAGCTGCCGCGGGTGGGACAAACCGTTCGTAGTAAGAAATATGGCACGCTTTGGCGAGTGATTGAAAAAAAGGAAGTCTGGCAAAATACTACCGATGATCCGGAATCCGGAAAGCCACGCCTGATGCCGGCTATTTATTTGACCTACTGGCAAGTAAGAGAGGCGGTGCAGCAGGGCATTGGTAAAATGTTGGGATATGCCTATACACTTCATGACAATACGTTTGAAGCGAATTGGGAAATTGTCGAAGACAGATGATCCTCAATTTGGATTGTGAGAGGTGAACCATGTTTTCTGCAAACGAGCAGACACCCAAGAAAAAAAGATAGAAGATTTGGAGAGCCACAAAGAGGTTAATATAAGAAAAAACCGCTCCCAAAAAGTCAAGAAACGAATTTTAGTGGTTGATGATAACGAAGCCATGCGGGTTTTTCTTTCGGATGCTCTATCAATTTTTGGACATGAAGTGGCTGTTGCAGACTGCGGTGCTGATGGTTTTGAGCTGTTTCTTCAAGACAAATTCGATTTAGTGATCACAGATTGTCAGATGCTGGGAATAGACGGCTTGCATCTAACAGATCTAAATAAAATAAGTAAACCACGGCCTTTGGCCGTGAGACTTGAAAAGGCTTTGCCGATCCAAAGAGATAAAATAAAAGCGTCCTCTTGAGGAAGGCCCCGCAAGGGAGCACCAGAAGAAGGACGCTATGAAGGATTGGCAAAGTATGGCTCATGTTAAATGGGAATGCAAGTATCATATTGTATTTATCCCCAAATATCGAAAGAAAAAGATCTACGGCAAAACCAGAAGGCGCATTAGCAAGCTATTTCAAGAATTGTGTCGTTATAAAGGCATCGAGATTTTAGAAGGACATGCGATGCCCGATCATGTGCACATGTGTTTAAGCTTTCCCCCCAAATATAGTATCTCAATGACAGTTGGTTACATCAAAGGTAAAAGTGCCATAAAGATTCACCGGGATCTTATGGGCCATAAACGTCAATTTACCGGAATGCATTTTTGGGTTCCGGGATACTGTGTAAGTACCATCGGCTTGAATGAAGCCGAGATCCGTGAATATGTCAAAAACCAAGAAAAACTTGAGAAAGAAAAATTAGAACAATTAAATTTACCAGATTTTGACTAATCGTGGCCCCTTTAAGGGGCCTTCCTCATACCACGTCCTATGGGCGTGGTCACTGATTGGCGATGAATTGCTGCTGCATGCCCCATATCCCGAAGGCAGCGCGCAATATTTTCTAACGACCCGCTTGGAAGAGTCACATAAAGTATCATTATGCTTTATGCTATTTAAATTTATAGAGGCGCATGAGAAGAAGTTAAAGATGTTTAAAAAAGTATTAGTGGCCACAGACATGTTAGAGGCTTGTGATGCGGCCGTATTAACAGCTCTGGAAATCGCTAAGCAAAATAATGGGGAATTTTATATCCTGCATGTGCTGGAATCCGCCTCTACAATTTATCGGCAATTTGTAAAGCATTTTAAAACAGGAGAAAAAATCGTTAGTGATGAAGCATATGAGGAAACGGTTAAAAAAGAAATAGAAAAAAAGTGTGCCGGCGCTTTGAAACCTTATGGTAAGTATGAAATTAAGGTATCTGCCGGCTTTCCCTGGGAAAAAATTTTAAAATGGACAAGGGAAAAGAGGGCAGACTTAGTCGTGCTGGGTCCTCATTCTAGGAGGGCTGAAGAAAAAGGCGTTGCAAGGACAAGCGGAACTATTGGTAGCACTATAGAAGGTGTGGTCATGCGCGAACGTTGACCGGTAATGATTGTCAATCGTGCGATGTCCAAAGAAAGATTGAAGTTTAAAAAAGTAATGGTGAGTACTGATTTCTCAAAGTCCTGCGCCCATGCATTCCGGTTCGCAGCAAAATTTGCGCAAAAACACGGCTCAAAACTTTTCATATTTCACATGTTGCCTGTACCGCCTTCACCCGAATATTCTCAAGCAGATTATGAGGCAGACGTTCGTACTATAGGGAAAAAGCTGGAAGTGTTATGTGAAGAGATTCCCAACGGAATAGACTGTGAATATGAGGTGTGGGGAGGTGCGCTGCCTCATTTGGAAATCGAAAAACATGCGGACAAGAAAGATGTAGATCTGATTGTAATGGGTTCCCACACCAAAGAAAAGGAAGGAAAGTGGTATGTGGGGAGTGCGGTGGAACGCGTAAGTTTAAGATCTATCTGTCCGGTTATCGTCTTTACTGATCCTAAAGCTTTGTTGAGTATGGATAGTTAATTTCTGATAAAATTGTAATTTGTGGAGGGCATACAAAAATGAGAAATATTTTAGCTTAATTCCATATATAGATATGATTGAAGGAATAATGAATTCGCTAAATAATAAAAAAAAATTGAGTGAAGAGGAAGCGTTCAAAGAAAAACTTGAAGACCTAAAAGGCCGTCTTATTAACCTTTACGAAATTCTTCCATGCTTGAAGCAATGTTCTTATTTAAGTAGTCTTTTACAGGAAGTACTTGAATTACGGGAAGGTCTTAACCAACTTGAACAAGGTTTGCTAAAGACTCATCTAAAATGCTGCATTTCGGCCAGCATAAAGATTCCGGCGGGAGTCGTCCTGGCAGTCTCTAAGCTCAGTGCGAGGCGCTACGGGGCCATCATTGTGATCGAGCAGGAAGACAATTTGGATGATTATCTTCAGGGTGGCGTCATCATTGATGCCGTTGTCAGTGCACAGATTCTGGAAAGCATTTTTTATCCAGGAAGCCAACTTCACGATGGGGCGGTATTCATCCGAAATAAGCGCGTCATAAAAGCCGGCTGTTTACTGCCTTTTGCTTCCATCCCTTCTGGATTGGAGGCTCTCGGGTTAGGCACACGACATCAGGCAGCGGTTGGTCTCAGCCAGACAAGTGATGCCCTGGTCATCGTTGTGTCTGAAGAAAAGGGCTGGATATCTTTGGCTCTTCGAGGCCAATTGTATCCGAATATAGGAACAGCTGCTTTACTGCAAAAGCTTGGTAACCCAAAAAAGGCAGAAAATCACCATATAAATGAGCAATCATAAGTCGTAATTATCAGAGAATGCTATGGTAAATACATTCTGGACAGCCTTGGGGGCCAGCTTTCTGGCTGCAATAGTAACGACAATAGGCATCTTTGTCATCCGTCGTTTCGAGTACTGGGGTCGCAAGAATACCATCTATTCCATTACATTTACCGTCAGTATCTTTACTAAAATTCTGGCAGCCACTGGCATGGTTCTGCATGAATTCCCCGAGGGAATCATCACCTACCTGCTGTTGATACGAGCCGGTTTTAAGGTGAAGACATCGCTGATCCTTGCATTCCTGGCCGCCGCTCTGACCACGCCCCTGGGTATGCTGGTGTCGTACCCTTACATCAGTAAAATTGACGATCCCCTCCTGGGCGCTCTACTGGCGTTTTCTGCCGGCGCCCTCGTTTACGTGGGGTCTACCCATCTGCTGCCGCAGGCTGAAGTTGAGCATAAGAAATACAGCCTCTTTGCGTTGAGTGTCGGTGTTTTAGTGGCCCTGGCTATAATCCTCTCCAAGGCCTAACTTCTCCCTTGATTGGGTAGGAGAGTCAAAAGGAGCTAGAATGACAACACCAGGCAGGTCTTCCTTCAACACCTACCATGGCCGTTATGAATCATGGTTTGTGCGTCACCCGGCAGCTTATCATTCCGAATTGCTGGCCCTCCGCGCTTTACTGCCGTGGCGGGGCCTGGGGCTTGAGATCGGCGTCGGAACCGGGCGCTTTGCTGCTCCCCTCGGCGTCAAAGTAGGCGTCGATCCGTCCAAGGCCATGCTTGCGTATGCCATCGAAAGAGGGGTTTCAGGCATTCAAGGGGTTGCCGAGGCTCTGCCCTTCAAAGATGAGGTCTTCGATTACAGTCTCGTCGTCACAACAATCTGCTTTGTGGATGATCCCAAGGTTATGCTGAATGAGACCCACCGGGTACTGAAACCCGGAGCACCTCTCGTTATCGGTTTTGTTGATCGGGCCAGCATGCTCGGGCAGCATTATTTGGACCATCAGGCCGAAAACGTGTTTTACCGTGAATCAAGGTTTTATTCGGCCGCGGAAGTGCAAGCGCTTCTTAGCGATACGGGATTTATTGACCAGATCTGGGGACAAACCTTGTCAAAACCGTTAAAGGAGATTCAAGAGATCGAACCTCTTTGTGAGGGCCGTGGGAACGGGGGCTTTGTGTTGGTCACAGCGGCCAGACCCTAAATTTTGAGGATGGTTCACGTTGATCACAATAAAGAAATTATCATGTATATCATTTCTTATTTTGCAAATTGCAGGCGTTTCGATTTTAACTCAAAATATTTTTTTTAAAGCGGGAGAAGCCGGAGAGGTGAATGTCATGAATAAGGATCCCGGAAATAAGTTGCCGATAGCCATGAAGAATATCAGCATCACAATTGTGTACGATAATAATCCCTATAAGGCGGGATTACTAACCTCCTGGGGATTTTCCTGCCTGATCAGGGGAACCGAAAAAACGATCCTTTTTGATACGGGGGGTAATGGTTCAGTATTAATAGCCAACATGCGACAGTTGGGCATTGATCCTGAAGAAATAGATATTACCGTATTGTCCCATATTCATAGAGACCATACCGGCGGACTCGAAGAGTGTATTAAAAAAAATAAGAAGGTTAGGATTTATTTTCCTCGCTCTTTTCCGCAGGAGTTTCAATCCCGACTCCAAAACTCCGGCGTAAAAACGACACAGGTATATGACGCGATAAATATCTGCACAGGTGTTTATTCAACCGGGCTATTAGGATCAGGGATCAAAGAGCAATCATTGGTTATACACACAGACAAAGGAATCATCGTCATCACCGGATGTGCCCATCCGGGAATTGTAAAAATCATAAACACAGCTAGAGATTTGATCGGAGCTGACATATTGCTGGTGATGGGCGGATTCCATTTGGCCGGTATGAACAAACCTGAATTAGAAGAAATCATCTTGTACTTCAGAAGATCAGGCGTGAAACATGTCGGCCCATGTCATTGCTCAGGGGATTTGAGCAGGCAGTTGTTTAAAGCTGAATATGGTAATGATTTTATCAATGTGGGCGTTGGAAGAATTATAAGATTTGAATAATTGCGAAAAGATGTTTCGTAATTTTTCTAAATCCCATCGCTTAGTGCTATGATCTGATGAACGACACTCTGTATAAGTAATTGATATTTAGATAATTAACTTATTTTAAGGGTGTTGGCACACCTTGTGCTATCAGTATAGATTGAAAATATTTTCATCACGGGTTTATTCATTTGGATAAAAAAATATGTATCCCCTTTGAAGGAGCAAGCGCGAGTCTGAAAATGGATGTATTTGACAAACTCAGAACCATGAAAATTCTACTCATCGATGATGATGAGTGGATCAGAGATTCGTTGAGTATTTTCTTCGAAGCCGAAGGATGTCAATTGATGGTATTTGAGACGGCTGAAGAGGGCCTGGCTGAACTCAAAGACCAGGCCTATGACCTTATCATAGTAGATTATAAATTACCGGGATTGGATGGTCTGGAATTTCTCAAACGCACTCAAAATGCTCAATTGGATGCCATCAAGGTTCTCATTACCGCCTATCGAAATGACATGGTTGTTTCTGAAGCGAAAAAGTTGAAAATTCAGGGTTTCATCGAAAAGCCGTTCACCTCTGATTCCTTCATGGCTTCTTTGGCACATTTAATCGAGATGCATGAGTACCGGGAACATAGGAGAATTCATGAATAATGCCGAGTTTTATCAGCCTCGCGCTTACGTTTACGTATATGGGATCGACCGAAGATTTAAAAGATTATCTCGGCTTTGAAAGTCAGGAACTGTTAAAAACTATCGGGGCTTTCTAGACCAATCACTTTTACTACCAAAGCAAGAGATAAAAAAATGATTTAACAAGAGATAAAAAATAAGTTATAATGTACTAAACAGCACCGATCTAAGGTCGGAGAAGTAAATGATAAGCTTCTAAAATTGCCGCTCCTAGCCTCCGAGGAACTCAGAAACGTTTAATGATTCAAGTCTAGCCAGTGAAAATTAATTGTAGCAGGAGCAAACCTGCCCGTAACTTACGAATAAAGGCCACAAGATGCGGCTAAAAATCACCTTCAATAAATTTTCCATGGCTTTATTGGCAATTTTTTGCTTTATTATTGCTGCTGCCATTGGTGTCATTCGATATCTTACCGGACCGGAATTGGCATTATCGCTTTTCTTTTTATTCCCAATTGGTTTGACAACTTGGTACGTGGGAAGATGGGCCGGAATATTGATTTCTATTGCAAGTACGTTGTCGTGGCTTGCTGCTGATTTAATGATGCTGCATTCGTTTTCCAATGTCTTCATTCCTTATTTAAACGAAACGTTCCGGTTAATAGTATTTTTAATCATCACCCATATTGTATTTGAATTAAAACGTGCTATCGACAAACAGAAAGAGCTTGCGCGAACCGATTACCTCACCGGTATAGCGAACAGACGTGCCTTTTTCGATATAGCGAATCTGGAGTTAAATAAAGCGCGTAGATACCAAACTCCAATTTCTGTTGTATATATGGATATCGACAATTTTAAGCAGATTAATGACCATCACGGTCATCATTTCGGTGACCAGCTTTTGCGTTCGGTCGCCGAAACCATCAAGAAAAATATCCGTGCAATTGATGTGATTGCACGATTTGGGGGGGATGAATTTGGTATCCTGCTATCTCAAACCGGCGCGGATTCAGCCTCCCTGGTGGCGCGCAAGCTTAAAAGAAAACTTCTCGAACTTGCCCAGGACAATGGTTGTGCAGTAACATTTAGCTTTGGTGTGGCTTCATTTGAAAGCCTTCCGGACAGCGTTGATAAAATGATAAAGGCCGCTGATATTCAAATGCATTCTGCAAAAAAGAATGGCAAAAATAAGATTCAGTATAAAGTGATTGTTGAGGATGATAATAGTATTCATTCTCTGGAAGCTGCTTAAACTCTATGATATAAAGCTATCTTGCCCTAAGATAGGCGATGGGCCAAAAAATTCCCGATAATCTTCACTCACTTCTAAAATATTCTTTGTCATCATCTTTTCCAGAACTTGTTTATTTGAGAAAGGTGAACAAATTCAAGCGTCGTCTCAAAACTTCTCCTTTTAAATTATTTTATAATATTTTGTTTCGAATCGTTATCTTCGCGCCCAGGAATTTCAATTGAACAGACAAATTGATTTCGAAATTTTGCGAAAAGTGATTTCTCAATTTTTCTAATCTTGAATGTCTAATAGAAAAGATTTTTAGATGCCGATTACCATAACTATTTGAATTGGTTGATTTTATCTTTGTTGAAGCCTGCTGGCACAACTTATGCTCTTCAGTTTACCTGAGCCAAATGGTTTAATCCTTGATTTCAACTATTAAGCGTTAAAAAGGAGACGATTTCCAATGACAAAAAAAGGCAACACCATCAACACTGAAACTCGCAAAGCGCAGATGGAAATGCAAAACAGAGAAATTTCAGAGACGCTGCGTCATATTAAGAACAAAATCCTGGCCATGAGCGGCAAAGGCGGGGTAGGAAAAAGTAGTGTGGCTGCGTATCTATCCATAGCCCTGGCCAGGCGGGGTTACAAGGTCGGTCTTGCGGAAAAATAATCGATGTATTTAAAAGGCGCGGTGGGAAGGCTACCGCATTAAAAGAAAATTTGAGGTTTTTGGCGACGCTGCCCCTTGAGCTAGAAGTTGTAAAGGAAGGAGATGACGGAGACATCAGTCTTCTAACTAACGATGAGCTTGAAATCACTCGGGAATTCAACAAAATGGTGGATGAGATTGTGAAACTGACAGAAACATCAACTCTGAATTTCGCACGAGCTGGAAGCTTTCATATATACAGAAGCAATATTAAAAGGAGGTGCGTAAAATGCCCAGAGGAGACGGAACAGGTCCACGAGGCCAAGGTCCCGGAACAGGCAGGGGCATGGGAAGACCGCAAGGCGGAGGCCGAGGGCGTGGTGGTGGATTTGGCGCAGGTCCCGGCGGTGACTGTATTTGCCCGAACTGTGGGGAAAGAGTGCCTCATCAATCAGGCAAACCTTGTTTTGAGCAAAAGTGCCCTAAATGTGGGACTGCTTTGACACGAGGATAGCAATCCAAAATTCTCTTCGGAAGACACAAAGTAATTTGAAATTTAAGTTAAATAGATAGAATTCGGTATTGTGAATAAAATGTTTATAGGAACCTCGGGCTGGAATTATGCCCATTGGAAAGGGGTCTTCTATCCAAAAAAAATCCCCAAGTCCAATTGGCTTGATTTCTATTCCCAGCGCTTTAACAGCGTAGAAGTGAATGCAACTTTCTATCGCCTAATGAATTCCAAGACCTTTGAAAACTGGTACAAAAGGACGCCGGAGGGATTCCTATGGGCGGTGAAAGCCAGCAGGTACATCACTCATGTCAGGAGATTAAAGGAAGTCCACGAACCATTGAATAAGTTTTTGGAGTCTTCGGAACCCTTAAAAGAAAAGCTGGGCCCCATACTATTCCAGCTGCCGCCAACCCTCAGCTTTGACATTGAAGTATTCGAGAGGTTTTGCAATTGTCTTGAAGACCGCCAGCGTTACACCATCGAGGCGCGGCACCCCAGTTGGCTTGAAGAAAAAGCCCAATCGGCGTTTAAGCGACATCATATTGCTTGGTGCATATCCGATACGGCCGGACGGTATCCTTACTTGGAAGCGGTAACATCAGAGTTTATCTATATTCGCCTGCATGGGTCTAAAAAGCTGTATGCCTCTGAGTATTCAGACAATGAGCTTCAGCGTTGGGCCGAAAAGATCAATAGGTGGAAGAAAGACACCTATGTCTACTTTGACAATGATTACAAGGGTTATGCGCCCAAGAATGCCTTGAGACTTAAGGAGCTTTTATATCAGAGATAGTGGAAGTAGAAACAGCCTTAGATCTATTAAACCTTTCACATATCAAAGAGAAAGGATATCCGGCTCTGTTAGATATAACGTGCAATCCTTTGAATAAAACTTTTTCAAATAAAAGGAGGAACAAAAATGCTAGTTAAAAATTGGATGAGCAGCCCGGCAATAACCATTGATGCCGATGCGATCCTCCCGGAAGCAATAAAATTAATAAATCACCACAAAATCCATATGCTGCCGGTAAAGAATGAGGATCAACTTGTAGGTATCGTCACGGAGCGTGATTTGATAAAAGCGACAGATTCTGACGCGACTTCCACAAAACTCACGAACCTTGCGGATGGCCTGTCTCCAACTAAGATCCGAGATGTAATGACCGAAAATCCTATTACAGTTTTCTACAATAATACCATCGAAGAGATTGCCGAGTTGCTGCTGGTATATAAGATTTCCGGCGTGCCTGTGGTTAACGAGCAAGAAAAAATGATCGGGATAATAACGAAAACAGATATATTCAAATATATTGTTACGCTTGGCGGTGCACGAAAAAAAGGAGTTCAGCTCGCTTTAGAGCTTGCAGACCGACCAGAGAACGTCAACGAGATTACTGATACGATCAGGGACTATGGGGCTCACATTTCAAACTTTCTTTCCACTCAGCGCAGAGCCGGAAAGGGTTATCGAAAAGTCTACATTCACATAAATGATATTGATCGTCCCAGTCTGCTGAGGCTCAAAGAAGTGCTCAAGGAAAAAGCAAACTTACTCTATATTGTGGATCATATGGATAAGACAAGAGAGGTGTTTTAACAAAGGAGGGTTAAGATGAAAGAATTCAAAAAAATTTTGTTTCCGGTTGATCTTTCGGAATCATCTACAAAGATCGCCCCTTATGCTTTGATGGTTGCAAATACATTTAAGGCCGAAATTCACCTTTTGTTTGTGGCAAGAGAACTTAATTATTTTACAGGCGTTTACGTTCCTCCCGTTTCAGTCAGCGGATTTCAGAAAGAAATCATTGAAGGCGCTGAAAAACGGTTAGACGAATTTTTGGACCAGCATTTCAAAGAATCTTCTGATGCAGTTGGAACTGTGGTCTCCGGAGACGCTTCAAGTCAAATTATTAAATATGCTGAAGCCAACGGAATTGATTTGATCATCATAGGGACCCACGGACGCAAAGGCCTCAACGAAGTTATTTTCGGTTCGGTATCAGATCGCGTCGTTAAAACCGCCCCGGTGCCCGTTATGGTAGTGAATCCTTACAGGGTTGCCGACTAAAGATATTACGAGTTTATGGATAGGAAACGGATAAATTGATCCCTACCGCGTTGAAAAGAGAGGTTATGCAACCCGGCTTTTGAATATTCCTGCTTAATCCATGACCAGAAACTCAATGGGCTGGGTCAAAATCGGTTGAATGTTGACCGGTCCAGAGATTTCCATTTGGTCGGGATTTACTTTTCCCCACCAGTTATTTGAGGCTTGGACCTCGCTGCGGTCGCTGAGGACCTTTAGAGCCCAGCCGCCATTATTTAATATATTATTCTGCTCAATGTTGGCCTTGGAATCATCCAGTAAAAATCCTCCGGAATTGTTTTCTGTTATGATCGATTGTTTTACCACCAAACGGGCTTTGCGGGCTGCAATTCCACTTTTTCCGCAGGTTCGAATGAGACTGCTATTAATCTCAGCACTTCCATTGTCTATAACTATACCCCACATATTGTCCTGAAATAGGCAGTTCTGGATGGATACGGTTGAATGTGATGCCCTGATACCAAATTCTGCATTTACGATTTTGCAATAATTTAGATTATTTTTGGCGTTACTCCGGTCGAAAAATAGACCCTTCCAATTTGACGAACCTAAACCGGCCAGTCGAACCGGATTTTTCTCAGTGCCCAGGATTTGAATCTGACCTTTCACAATCAGCCCAAGGCTGCGGAACCAAATAACCGTTCCAGGATGTATGGTTAATTTGGCGCCGGGCAGCACGACTAATGCATCTTCAACGAGATAGGGGCTTTTATCCAAATTCAATGCGGTGTCCTCGGCAATAACAGCAGGAAGAATCGTCGGTTCGCCTATCTTAGGCGGCCCCAGCGTATCCACCCATTGGCTGACAGAGCCTGCCTCGGACCTGAGATATCCAATAAGGCGTCCGTGGGGCAGACGATCGCCAGATTTAATGCGATAAGCACCGATATAGATCCCCGGTTGTTTTTCTTTCATCTGGAGATTTTCTACCAGCGGCGGGAGACTCCAATTGGCTGTTTGATCCGCTTCCCCGACGATGGCAACTTTTAAATAATCACCGGGTCGTAATAATTTACCAGCCCCATTGTGAACCAGCGCATCAATTTTAGGTGGAGGCTCGAAAAGGGTCGCTGGATTGGGAATCGTTGACACCATCTGCATACATAGTTGGGAAGCAGCTTTCATGTGAGTGGCTTGTGAATGACTAATAGCGGTTTTTACTACCGTGGCAGCCAAGCCAATGGGACTTAAAGGTATCTCTCCCTCTTCCAGATGAACTGTATGTTCGAGTTCCCAAATGACTTTGCCTGTTTTACATCGAATCATTTGAGCTTTGAGGCCTGCTTGGTTATCCGTATACACCAGGGCATATATCTTGCCTAGACTGAGCACTTCACCGAAAATGATGGCATCCACCCCTAGCAATGATCCTAATTTCTGCGGCGAAAAATCTTTTCCGACTACAATTTTATGATGGAGATCAGCTCTTTTCAGGCTATCGTCAATTAGCGCAAGTTCGAGATCGATGTAATTCAGAGAGCTGAAAAAATTGTAAAACATTTTGCGGACCGTTTCGCCGCCTTCGGGGTTAAGGGTTTTATTTACAAAAGGCAGAATTGCGACCTTGTGAGGGAGCTGTTCTTCTTCGAGGACAGCCGGATGAGGTAGGGGGTTGATTAGGTTCCTAAATGCGCAAGATAGATTCCCAAAAATGATAAGAAGGCCTATGAGTGCGATTAAGATAGAATTTTTCAATTTAATACCTGATCTGTGAGTGTGTCACCAGGGTGTATCAGAATTCTTTTTTTCCTTTTGGTCCTCAAAAAGATATTGCATAAGCCATGAACTTTCCGTTCCCGATTCTTCAAGCATTCGCTTGATCTCTGCACGCTTTTCATCCGGTTTTTGCTCCGGCGTTGATTTTTGCCGCTCCGCTGCTGTCAGGTTGTTTTTACATACTCTAATTTTCTCCTTTATATCGAGCAGTTCCGGATCAATAAAGTAATAGCGTTCTAAAAAGGAAAGTGCCTGACGCCATTTTCCTTTTTTGAAATATTTTTCGCCATATTCTCGATAAAATGCCTTGATTTGTTCAATCCGTTTAAGGGCCAATTCTTGTTGGGGTTCGAAAGCTAAGACGGCTTGATAGAGGGAATAGGCATTTTTATTCACCGGCGTGAGGTATCGTCTGGCTTTAAAATGGATTTCGGCCTCTTTGAGCAGCTGAGTCAAGGTTTGTTCCTCGCGACTAGGTTTCTGGTAGGCTAACCAAATTCGCCTGACAGCTTTTTGGGCCTCTTCGAAATACAGACTGTCTTCTCGAATTGCGGCATATTGTCTTAGGGCAAGATGATATTTTCCAGCGTCTTCAAAACGTTGCCCCAGAACAAGGCGATAAAAATCCAGACGGTCCCATAGCATTTCAGATTCTTTGCCCGCTCCATATTCAGCGAGATAGGCCATTAAATATGTTTTGGCATTCTCCACACTCTCGTTTTCGGCTTTTTGGCGTGTGACGGCCAAAACGGTTTGGGCCATCAGTTCTCTTGCTTCGTGGGTATCTTCCGGCGAAAGATTCGTTTCTAAAAGGCGTTTTAGCATATTCTGTGCCGGCATATAGTTGCCGGAATCGATTTGTTTAGATACAGATAGCAGGGTTTGTTGAATTTTCCAGGGAGCATAGGCATGTAAATAAAAGAAATAACCACCCAGTGTCAGCAACAGCACCAGAGCAACCCAAAGACCATATCCTGCGCCTTTGTTTTTGGTAATAATTTTCTCCTTGACCGTTTTTACATCTTCGAGCCGATCTGAAAGAAAGGTCACGGTAAATGTACCTATTTTAAGTTGATCTCCTGGATAAAGGCGTTTTTCAGAAATTCCCTGATGATTTACATAAATTGGATTGGTTGTGCTTATATTTCTGACATAGAAAGCATTATCGCGCTTCTCAATGACGCAGTGTTTTCGAGAAATTAGCGGGTGGACTAATTGAAGATGCGCTTCAGTGGATCGCCCGATGACAACTTTGTCCTTTTTGAGAGGGTATGTTTTGCTTTTACCGGCAGAATTGGTGCATATCAATCGAGGACCGATCTCTTTATTCGACGGCGAGTTAAATACCATGGTTTTGGCTTCAAGCTTGACTGTCTTGTCAAACTCTTTATCTTCGCCAAAGAGCTGTAAGAGATATTTGGTATTCCCGAATGTAATTTCATCTCCATGTTTTAAGAGCTGAACATGAGCTGAACGGCCATTGACCCGGATCGGATTTTCCCCCAGATTTTTGATGATATATTTTTGATCTTTTTTTTCCACCCTTGCCTGAACTTCAGCAATATGGGGATCGGAGATAACAATCTCGCATTCATTTGATTTTCCGAGCAAAAAGCTCTCCTGCTGGGTCTCAAAATAGGTGCGCGGATCAGATTTTCGAATTATTTTAAAATTCGCACTCACCGCTTATCCTCTTCAACCGCTGAATTTTTTAGTATCGAAGATGCAGATTTATGTTTTAATCTGAGCTTTTAAGTTTTAGATGGGCACTAGATATAATTTTGCTGATTACAAAAACACCTAATCATAATATTTATCGGTATTTTAATTAGATACTTAAGGTTTTATTTGCTTTTTTAGCGGTTTACTTTTTCTAATGTCTTGCAACTTGCTTGAAATTGAAATAAGCTGTAAATTATTGATAATAATATGTTTGATTAGTAAATTTTATAATAATATTAGATGGATATCATTTATTACGGATAACATGGAGACCGACACATGTTTAAAGAAAGTCTCATCACCAAAAGGTTGAGGAATTTAAAAAAGCGCCTAAAGGAGGAAAATCCGGTTCTCTCAAAAGTTGTGGATAGCTTTCGAGAACTTGATCAGATAAGCCGTCGACTCGGATATTTTGACAAAGAGCAATCTCATGCCACCCGCACGTCCTGGTGGCCGCTAATTTCGGTTTTGGGGATCTATTCATCAGGAAAATCCACATTCATCAATCATTACCTGCAACAAAAATTGCAAGCCACCGGCAACCAGGCGGTTGATGATAAATTTACCGTCATCTCTTTCACAAATGATGACAAAGTAAGGGTGCTTCCGGGTTTGGCACTGGATGCGGATCCACGTTTCCCTTTCTATAAAATTAGTCAGGCCATTGAGGAGGTGGCCGAAGGAGAAGGCCAACGCATTGACTCCTATTTACAACTCAAAACCTGCCCCAGCGAGCTGTTGCGTGGCAAAATTCTCATTGATTCACCGGGATTCGATGCCGACGCTCAGCGCACGTCAACCCTGCGAATAACCGATCACATTATTGATTTATCCGACCTGGTGTTGGTTTTTTTTGATGCTCGTCATCCCGAAACCGGTTCGATGCGGGATACCTTAGATCACCTGGTCAGCCGGACCCTTAACCGCCGTGACTCAAATAAATTTTTATATGTTCTCAATCAAATCGACAGTACAGCGCATGAGGATAATACCGAAGAAGTCTTCGCATCCTGGCAACGGGCATTGGCCCAATACGGGCTCACTGCAGGCAGTTGCTATGCTGTTTATATGCCTGAAGTAGCTGTGCCTATTGATGATGAAACGCTTCGAACACGTTTTGAAAACAAGCGGGATGCTTACCTGGATAAGATTTTTAATCGGATCGAACGGGTGGGAGAGGAACGGGCCTATCGAATTGTGGGTATGCTGGAAGAAACGGCAAAAATGCTGGAACAGGATATTGTACCTCGCATCCGGCGCTTTCTTTTGAGGTGGAGACGCAAGGTCCTTTGCCTGGATGGGATCATTTTTGGTGGGTTGTTGGTCGCTTTGCTGGTTGTCTCGATCTGGGGTGGTTACTGGAGCGGATTATCACTGAAGCTGCCGTTTTTCGATAATTTGCCCGGCGGAAACTATAAGCTGTTTGGAATTGTGGCGGTTCTGTTATTGTTAATCGGATATGTCCACTATACCATTCGACGGTTGGTCGCCAAACATACCACAAAAAAATTGTTAAAAGAAGTCAACGATTCGGAGTTGCATCCATTTTATCTGCGGGCCTTTAAAAAGAATAGTCGTTGGTATCGCAGCATTTTCAATCGGCAGCCGGCAGGTTGGAGCAAGTGGACTCAACATCGTTTGGCGAAGGTGTTGGAAGACACCAACGCCTATATTCAGAAACTCAATGACATGTATACAAATCCTGCAGGGGATAAAACCTTTATTCCGGTGATGGGGCCGAAAACATCCGGTGACAAGAAAACCAGTGAACCATGGACAAACAATTCCGCAGAAACGGAGCCGGATAACGATGATCAAAACAAAGCTGAGCAATAGTGTTTCGTTATTCTTTAACCTGTGTGATTGAAACAGGCTATGATGGCCCTCTCAATGTCGAACTGAGTCGGCACAGCCATAATGCTGTTGACGTTGCAAGAGAGGCATTTGCTTTATTTGTCTTCTTCTTTCTTTTTAGCGTCCGAACCACTCTTCGTTAGCGAACCATCTAAACTGATGACTTCCAAGCCCAATTCCCGCAGCAGCGAATCAATCAAAGGCGCCCTTGCCTTGAAGCGCAAGGCGCTGTCAAAGATTCCGTCGGTTCCGGAAACAGAACCCCTCTCTCCCCAGAGACCGTCGGCCTGCACGATCTTGATGCTGTCGATTTTCTCCATGGGCTTAACGCTCTGGCGAAGGATCTCAGGCATGTTGTCGATAAGGTATTTTTTTATATCCGCGCTGATTTGCTCCGGAGTTAAAATGTTGCGTGCCTCGTTTATGGCACTGGTGCCTTCAGCCTCCACTTTGTAGCGGACCTGTTGCCCCTCGGCCTCAATCTTGATCGCATCGGCGCGGTCGGAGGCAGAAGCCTTTTCGGCCGCGGCCATAATTTTCAGCTCCAGGGCCTTGCGCTCGGCCTCCCGGGAAGCCTCGATGAGTTCTATGGCCTTACGGCCCTCGGCCGCCTCACGTGCCTGGGCTGTGATCACTCTCTCCTCGGCGGCCACCACCTCAGCCCGCGCAATCTCAGCCTCTGCTTTGGCCTGGGAAGTCTGCTTGGAACCCAGGGATATTTCCACTTCGCGGGTCTGCTCGGCCAGCTTCAATAATTTTTCCTTTTCAATTTCCCGCTCCTTCAAGGCCCGATCACGATCCAAGCGCTCTTCCTCTATCTCACGTTCTGAAATAATCTTGGTTATCTCCACCTTCTGTTTGGCAAGGATTTCCGCCTGATCGGCCTCTTGCGACTGCTTTGCCCTTTGACGGGCTACCTCGGCCATCTGCTCGGCCTTGCGGCTTTCAACCTCAAGCTCCTGCTCCAAACGGGCGTAATGCTCTTCGCGCGCTAACGCCAGATTGAGTTTTTCGGTCTCCAGGTTTTTTTGGCGTATCTGGATCTGTGTGTCCTGCTCGATATCATTGCGCGTTTTTTTGCGGCTCTCTATCTTTTCGGTAAGTCTTGTCAGGCCTTCTGCGTCAAAGGCATTGGAGGGGTTGAAGTAGCTCATGTCCGTCTGATCCAGCTGGGTCAACGAAGCCGCTTCCAGTTCTAATCCATTGCGCGATAAATCATCGTCGACTGCTTCGCGCACTTTACCAATGAAGACTTTACGTTGTTCGTGGAGATCCTCCATGGCCATCTCTGCGGCGGCGGAGCGTATGGCGTCGATGAACTTGCCTTCCACGATATCCCTTAGGGCTTCGTTATTTTTGGTGCGGGAGCCCAAGGTGCTGGCCGCCAACGATATGGCCTTTAAGTCCGGGGCAACATGGACGTAGAAATCGGCAATCACATTTACGCGCATGCGGTCCTTGGTTATGACCGACTGTTCATTGATGCGCTGCACCTCCAGGCGCAAGGTGTTCATATACACCTCTATCACTTCGTGCAGACCGGGTATGACAATTGCCCCGCCGCTTTTGACGATCTTTTCACCTCCAAACCCAGTTCGGACGAAGGCGATCTGTTTGCTAGCGCGCTTGTAAAAAATGAAGAAGAGCACCACTAACACGATGGCTATGAGGATCAAAAAAACACTGATTGTTGATACAGACATTGATTCACCTCGCTTTAGTGTTTGGACTAGACGCTTTTCGGAAATTAACCCCCGAAGTGCTTTTTTAGTCCATCGAAGCCAGCCTGGAAAACATCACGGCTAATGAAGCTTGCCATCTCCTGTTCCTTGCCAGGCGTGGTCTCAATTTCCGCACTCCATTGGCCAAAGGTACGATTGCCGTCGGTTACGGGGGTCAGCTTCAACTCAGCCACAAAATTTTCTAGATCGAGCCCTGACTCGATGATCGCATAGGAGAAGCTGAGGTCGTAGTCTGACAGTGATAACAGTTGCTCGCGTATGCGTCTGCCGTCTGTGAGATGGCAGCTGCGAATGCAACCTACTGCGTCGCTGGGTCTGCCGCCTTCGATGCTACTGCGATCGACCAGGGGGTGCCAGCTCGGCAGGTCGTTGAAATCCCGCACCAGCGCCCATACTTGGTCAGCACTTGCGTCTATTACCGAACTAACGAAAACTTTGATCATGATTCAGCCTCCTTCGTCAGGTTCCATCTTTTGACGGCGGTCTCGGGACAGCGGGTGTTGCTAAATCGCAATATTTGCTGAAATATTATTCTGTCATCATCTAAGTTAAGGACATAAAAGTTCGTATTTGGAATGTTCCCGAGGTTCTCCACTTTCAACCACACGACGTATCCGCTTAAGCGCATCAAGTATCACGCATGATTTCGTTGAAGTTGCTAACCAATGCATCAGCAAACGCCGGGTTATTCACATCATAGGGCAGCCGGATAAGTCGGCGCTTTTCGGTCTGTTTGACGGTACGCTCGATGGCGTTAAATAAGGCAGCATCGGCCTCTGGATCGTAGAACGGTTTGCCCGGCAAGTCCAGAAGGGAAAGACCGCCTTCCGGAATGAGGAACCGCACCGGTCCGTTCATCTGGTTCAACTTGCGCCCGACCCACTCCCCGATAAGAGCGCTCTCCTCCGGCGTGGTGCGGAACACCGTGACCTGCGGATTGTGTCGATAGAGGTTTCTTGAACGATATTTCTCCGGCACCGTATCCGGCGCTCCAAAGTTCACGATTTCCAGCGCACCGCAAGAGCCCACATAAGGTACACTCGTGCGGATAATGGCACCCAAACGATCCTCACCAGCGCTCATGACACCCCCCATGTGCAGGTCGCAAATTTCCGAAGTTGTCACGTCGATGACGCCAGCCATAATGCCGGAATCCACTAGTTTTTCCATGGAACGGCCACCCGTGCCGGTAGCGTGGAAGACGAGACAGTCGTACTTGTGCTCCAGCTTGCGGGTAATCAATTGTACGCAAGGAGTGGTCACCCCGAACATGGTCAGCCCGATGGCAGGCTTGTATTGCTCGGCCTTGGGCGTTTTGCCTGTCATCATGCCCACCAGCGCATTGGCGGCGTTGGCCAACACCCGCTCCGATATCCGGTTTATCCCGGCAACGTCAGTTACCGAATACAACATGCAAATATCAGACGCCCCCACATAGGGAGCGACGTTGCCGCTGGCTACGGTGGAAACCATGATTTTGGGAATTCCAACGTTTAAGGCTTGCATGCCCGGTGTAGTTAGCGCCGTGCCGCCGGACCCACCCAGTCCGATCACTCCACCCACATCTTTTTGGGCGGGCATGAACTGCGCGAATGCTTCGGCCATAGCGGTTACCGAGCTGCCTCGCTCGCCAGTGAACACCGCATCAGGTCCGTCCGGATGGTACTTGGCCACTTCCTGCGGGCGTATGTCGGCAGGCGTGGGTTGCCCTGAAGTACTGAGATCTACGGTGACCGCACGCACACCCTGGGAGGCGATAATGTTACGAACGAAGGACAACTCTCGATTTTTGGTGTCGAAGGTTCCGGCGACATAGGCCGCCTTGTCAGACATAGCCGTCTGATTGTCGGTTGACGACGAAATTTCGCCGGCCGGAACTCCCGAGACTCTGTCTGCTACCAAGTTAGCTATACGCCCCCAGCGTGTAATTTGTTTGGTGATACCGGCCCGCTTCTCTTCAAACTGGTGCCGTTCCGTCAGGGGATTCCCAAACGACCAGCGGTTGGGAAACTTGGATACATTCATAAGTTTCGAATCAGAGGAGACAACCGCGCTCGGTTCGCGGCGAGACTGTGTTTGTTCGGCAGCCGGTGCGGTCTGCTCTTCCAATTCGGATACCGCTTCTTCTGTTTCGGCGCTGACGCCGAGCAGGCGCTGTTGCAAGGCGCGATTATCTGCCAAAGCCGCGGAGTCGATTTCTGTTTCAATCTGACCGTTAACCATTACAGCCAAGCGCTTGGCGACCGTTGTAGCTACACCAAGGTTCTGTTCCACAAGCAGCACGGCCAAGTCTTCTTCATCTGCCAGGCGGAGGAGCAGCTTTTCCAGTTGTTCAACAATCCTCGGAGCCAGTCCTTCCGTAGGCTCGTCCATAATCAATAGCTTTGGGTTCGCTACCAGCGCCCGGCCGATGGACAGCATTTGCTGCTCGCCGCCGGAAAGCTCGTTGCCACCATGCCGCCGGCGTTCGGAAAGCGGTGGGAAGAGTTCGTAGATGAGCTCCAGGTTCCAGGGACCGCCGGTTTTTGCGGCAACTCTGAGGTGCTCGTCAACCGTTAGTGAGGGCCAAACGCGCCTACCTTGGGGCACGTAGCCTGCACCGAGATCCACGATGCGATAGGGGTGCATCCCAAGGATTTCCTTACCATCTAAGCGAACACTTCCCTTGGTTGCACGCACCAGTCCCATGATTGCGTTGCACAGCGTCGTTTTGCCCATGCCATTGCGGCCGACAATTCCCAGAACGCCATGATGGCGCAATGTGAAGGACACCCCCTGCAGCACATGGATATAGCCGTAGTAGACGTTGAGGTCATTTACGACCAGAATCGCTTTCGCATTATTTTCTAATCTATCTATGACTTTCCCCCAAATATATTTTTTGGACGTCAGGGTCTGCTTGTATTTCAGAGGGTGTACCCTCTTTGAAGATGCTACCGTTTTGCATGACCGTTACGTTTTCGACGACCTTTAAAGCAAAATGGAGATCGTGATCGATAATGATAAAGCCCATATGAGACGGAAGTCCTTTGAGCATGGAAAGCAGCTCAGATCGTTCCGCGGTGGAAGATCCGGCGGCCGGCTCGTCCAGAAGAAGCAATCGAGGTGCCCCTGCCAATGCCATGCCGATCTCCAGTTGCCGTTGCTGGCCGTGTGACAGCGCGGATACAATCTGATCCAATTGACGTTCCAAACGGACGAAGCCGGCCATCATCTCTGTCTGCTCCAAAGTAGGATCGTCGGGGCGGGGCCGGTGGAAGGAGTAACGACCGCTGGTCACTCCACGCTGCGCCAAGTAAAGATTATCCCGAACTGATAGATCATTGAACAGCAAAGAATTCTGATAAGTTCGCCGCAGGCCTCGCCGGATCCTTTCGTGGGGAGGAAGTAAGGTGATATCCTCCCCAAAAAACTTGATTCTGCCACTGGTCGGTGGAAAGTCTCCAGTGATAGCATTAAACAGAGTTGTTTTGCCGGCGCCATTGGCTCCGAGCACAGCACGCCGCTCACCCACCAGAACCTCCAAGGACACGTCATTGAGTGCAACCAAGGCGCCGAAAATTCTTCCCACACCCTTAAGTTCCAAGGCGTAAGGGGATCCGACGAAGCTTTGCGACTTCTCTCTATCTCTCATTATCCGCAACCTATCACGCATTGTCTCCTATTTACAAGGAGGATTGTCGCGGCCAACTTGTCCGAGGGCCAGAAACTCATCGCGATCGATTCCCAGGGTCTGGTTTACCTGTGGAATGATCTTGATTACCTTGTTATAAAGATTTCCGTCTTTGCCTTCCACGACCTCGGTAAGGAAAATATCCGCGATCGCTTGACGATTCTGATCAAGCTTCACCACACCCGACGGCGTTTGCAGTTCGAGCTTGGAGACAGCTTCCCGGAACGCCTCATGGCCGTCGGACAGGTCACCGTTCACCTCCTTCAAGCCCGTGAGGCAGGCCAGTGTGCTCACGTAGTAACCCCAGCAAAACAGGGAAGGAGACGGAAAACCTTTCGGATAGGCGGCCTTGTATTCGTCAACGAATTTCCTCCAGCGCGGATCTTCCCATGAATCCGCGATGGGGCCGGCCGTTGGGGTGCCGATTACGAATTTCTTGCGTCGCCCCTTGGAGCCCAGCACCGACTGGTCCACGGTGATAGAGCCGCCGATCAAGGGCTTGCCGCCGCCGGCTTGTTCGTACTGGGTCAGGAAGTTAACCGCATCCGCACCGCCCAGGGCCACGTAGATGGCATCGATGTCATCCGGAATGGAGGCCACGATGGTGCTGTAGTCCTTATTGCCGATCGGCACCCAGAAGCGTTCGAGCACTTTGCCCCCGGCCTTACAATAGCCCAATAGGAAGCCCAGCACCTGGGTGTAGGGGAAGGCATAATCCTCAGCGATGGTGACGATCTTTTTGTATCCTTTTTCTTTAATGACGTACTCACCGAGGCCGGCCATCCACTGCGCACCTTCGGTGGTGAAGCGAAAGAAGTTGGGTGCTGGGTTGCGCAGGGTGGTGTCCTGGGCTGCCGAAATGCCGTTGAAAAATGTCACCTGGGGCTGGGTATGGGCATAGTCTTTCACGGCAATGCCTTCCGAACCAGACAGTGGCCCGATGACGATATCCACTTTGTCCTGCTCGACCAGCTTGCGAGCTGCACGCAGGGCACTGTCCGGGCTGGCATCAGACGAAACACTGATTAGTTCGATCTTTTTGCCGGCCACGGTGTAGTTCCACTGATCCAGGGCAAGCTTGATACCCCGCATGCCGTCCTGGCCAAGCACGGCAAAAGCGCCTTCCAGGGTAGCGAGCGAGCCGATTTTAATGACCTCTTGGGCTTGGACTGTCGCGGGCAGGCACAGGGTGATTACCAAAGCGACACAGATTATTAATACTCCCAAGGTTTTTTTCATGGCTTTTCCTCCTTTCTAGATTTAAGAGTTTAACCTCTCCGGGCGTTGTATAATTTTTTTTAATCCTTAATGCCCGGAATCTCGTATCCTTACTTTTGTTCTGACCTTTGTGTTTGCTTTCAATTCCCCGCACATTAAAGAGAAGCCGTCTACACACCTCTTCATTGGATTAACGGCTCGCAGATACAGTACGCCTCCTTAATTTTTCCCACAGGCCGAGAATCCCGTCAGGTGAAAACAGCACAATGGCCAGGAACACCGCCCCGATCAACAGGTTGAAACGTTCGCGGTCGATTAGGTCGATTGCGAAATTCTCCAGTAAGGTGAACAAGGTGGCGCCGATGAAGGCGCCCACCGGGTGACCCAAACCACCGATTACGGCGATGACCAAGATGTCGATGGTGGGTCCAATGCTGATTGAAGCCGGCGAGATGCGACCGTTCAGCCAGATCATCAGAATGCCGCCAAGCGCAGCGATGAAGGCAGCTACAGTGTAAGCTAGAATTCGGTGAGCCCGTACGTTGAAGCCGAGAGTGCGCATGCGGCGGTCGTTATCTCTGATCCCATGCAGGGAGAGGCCGAAGTTGGACCGCCTGAGATAGACCACCACAAAGTAAGTGACGGCCGCCACCGCCAGGCTGAGGTAATAGAAGGGCACCGGGTCGCGCCAATTTATCCCGCCGATGACCGGCGGCTTGAGGCCCGCAAAACCATTCCAACCGTTAAAAATACTGTAGTTTTGGCGAACGAAATAATAAAAGCCTACGGCGATGGCTAGCGTGATCATAATGGTGTAAATGCCCATAGTCTGCACCGAAATTACGCCGATCAATGTGCCGAACAATGTAGCTATGAGGATCGCCAAAATGACCGCTGCCAACCAATGCCATCCCAGTCCCATGTTGAAGCTGTTGACCCCAAGGATAGCCACCATGTATCCGGCACAGCCCGCCACACTGAGTTGAGCCAGAGAAACCATACCTCCGTAGCCGGCCAGAAAGGTCAGGCTCAGGGCGATAATGCCCAGGGTCAATGACTGGACCCCGATTTGTACAGCCCAGAAAGGTGATGCGATCCAGGGATAGACCAGCAGGAAACCGATGATGATCACGTACCATAGCACGGTTATCTGGCTTGTGCCTGGTAATGTCTGTAAGCTGCTTGTCCTCATGATGCACTCCTTCCAAAGAGACCTTGTGGCCGAAAGGCGAGTGCGAGCACCATAATGATAAAGGTGTAAACCACTCCATATGTGGGCGAGTAAGCTAAACCAAACTGCTCAGCCAGACCGATGAGGAGCGCTCCCACCGCCGCACCTCCTACGCTGCCCATGCCCCCAACGATAACCACGACCAACGAGGCCAGCAGATACCTCAGGTCTTCGCCCGGTGCGATGGAAAGTGCCGATCCTCCCACCACCCCGGCAAAACCTGCCAGCCCCGCACCAATCATGAACACGATGGCAAAAAGGCGGTGTACATTTACTCCTGTAGCAGCCAGCATGTCGCGGTCGTCTACACCTGCGCGAATCATCATACCGACCCGTGTCTTGTTGAGAAAGAACCAGAGCGCCAGACCGATCACAATGGCAATCAAGAGGATAACTAGGCGATAGGTGGTGTAAACTTTTACAACGGGTAGGCGGGTGACTCCGTAAAGTCCGTTGGGTATCTCGAACTGGTAGGTCACACCGCCCCAGATCGCGAGCATAATGTCGGCCAGAATGATCGAGATACCAATGGTCACCAGGGTTTGGCGCAACTCTTGGCCTTCCATGAAACGGAAAATGAAGACCTGCAGTAGCAGTCCCAAAATTGCGATGGAAACAAACCCGCCGGCGATGCCCAGCAGCCAGGACCCGGTTGCTTCCGCCACATCGAAACCGATGTAAGCGCCGAGCAGATAAAGCGAGCCGTGGGCCAGGTTAACGTTGCGCATGAGTCCAAACACGAGCGTAAAACCGCTGGCCACCAGAAAATAGAGAGCGGCAAGCGTAAGTCCGTTCATGATGGTCAAAAGGAAGAGCTTCATTGCAGGCTCCACCATTTTTGTGGGTAGTAATGGTGTCAGTGATTCATGCGCAGTACTTCCATGGCATTGTCCGAGTCCGTGATAAGGATGTGAATGACCCGGGTACGCAATGCACCAAAAATCGCTTTTGCTTTTTCCTTTTCACTTACCACGGCAATGACCGTAGGGATATTGCGCAAGTCTTCCAACGTCAGTCCTACCAGACGTCCATGCAAGTCGGAGGCAATCATCTGTCCGTCTTCATTGAAGTAGCCACCCAGGACGTCTCCAACTGCGCCGCTGGCTAACAACTGTTGAACTTGGGCCAACGATAAGCAATCCATTCGCACCAAGGTGGCGTCATCGGACGGCGTGCCAATGCCCACTAAAGCTAAATCCGCCTGTTTGGCTTGCTTCAAGATTGGCTCAACGGCTTCCTGGGCAAACAAGATGTCCCGAACACTCTGACTCTCGACGTAGGCCGGGGCATGTAAATACATCGCGCGTCCCTTGGAATTGAGCGCCAGTTTTTGGCAGATATCGTTGGGATTGATTGAATCGCCAACGTGAGGGGAGCTGCCCATGGCGCTGACGAAGGTGCAATCAATTCCGTGGACGGGGTGGTAGAAATTGGGGATTTCACCCATATTGCGCCCCATGCCTACAGCCACAGCCATGCCGTCGGACAAATGGCGTTCAAGATAGCTGGCTGCGGCCCGGGCCACTGACTGCCTGCGTTCTTTTTCGCTAGGATGTGATGTTGCCACAACCACGTCTTTTAAGCCAAATTCGGCCTTGAGGCGTTTCTCAAGATCCAATGAAACCGTCGGCATGGTTCGTATGTTGATCTCGACGATACCCAGTTCTCTTGCCTGTCGAAGGAGTCGTTGAACTTTTTGGCGTGAGATGCCCAATTCTTGGGCTACTTTTACCTGGGTTTTGCCTTCTAGATAATAGAGGGAGGCAAGGCGCGTGAGGAACTCGAAAAAACTGCGTTTTTCACCTGAAGTTAGAGGCATGCTTGCAACTCACTAGCTGTTAGAGTTGGCAATATCCAGAGCTAGAATATATTCTTTTTTTGAGCATTTGCCCAGGTCCTGGGCATTTGGTATATCTTAAGGCGCACTTTCTGTCAAGGATTACTTTCGCAAATAAAAAATGGGTCTAAAGATCACATACCAGGAGGTGTTTGCCAAACGCTTAAATGTGTTAGGTTGGTTGGAGCTGCTTCCGGTTATAACGTTAACTAATTGTTTTTTAGTTTTTGCGAATTAACCCTTGACAGACGTTCGAAAACTATTTATGAAGCAAATGCCCACAATATGAGCAAATGCTCAACTTGCCCCATAACCAATTTCAATAGGTTTGGTACTTCCGGAAGAAGGTCAACCAGAATATTTTACGGGGGTTTCGAAAGCCCTGTTTCAACTAAAACATAGGGTAAGCGAGGAGGTAAAAATGGCAAAAAAATACAGTCGTGATGATCTGAACAATCGTCTTCGGCAAACGCTGAAGGATGGGAAACCAATCATCATTGGCGGAGCGGGAGATGGCTTTACCGCCAAGCTGGAGGAAAAAGGAGGGATCGACATTATCGGCATATACAACTCTGGACGATTCAGGCACTTTGGTGCCGGTTCTCTGTCCGGTTTGATGCCGTTGGGGCGCAACCAGGATATGGTTATGGATTATGCCGCCGAGGTCCTCTCCATGGTGAATCAAACACCCATAATCGCCGGATTCTGTGCGCAGGATTCCAGAACCCTTTGGGAGTATTGGTTCAATACGCTCGTATCGATGGGTGTCTCAGGTTTTATGAACTTCCCCACCGTAGGACTGATTGATGCCGACTCCCACTACCGCAAAAACTTGGAGGAGTCGGGGCTCGGTTACGACAAAGAAGTGGAAGTGTTAAAGATCGCCCATAATCTTGGCTTTTTCACCATTGGCTATTGCTTTACACCGGAAGAGGCAAAGATGGTCGCAGAAGCTAAGGTGGATATAGTGGCCTGCCACGTGGGGCTAACCTCCGGAGGACTGATTGGTGCAGAATCGGTCATGACCCTGGATGAAAGTGTCAAGGTGACCGGCGAGCTGATCGCCGCGGCCAAGGAAGTACGTCCGGCTGGAGACTTTTTCGCCATCACCCATGGCGGCCCGATGGAGGACCCCGATAGCACCGCCTATGTAATGGAGCGCACCGAAGCCGTGGGCTACCTTGGGGCTTCCAGCATCGAGCGCACCCCGGTGGAGCCCGCGGTGGTCAAGGTCTGTCAGGACTTTAAAAATATGCCGGTGAATATACCGGATTGGTTGAAGCTGTAGTTTTTTTAAGGCATTTCTATGCTGATTGGTTCAAAATATTTTTTTGATATATTTTTTCAATAATCAATATTTTTTTTCCTTCTTTGGTTCCGCTTTATACGGATTCGGTTTTATTAAAGGGGGGTACCTTGGCTAAGAGATATACCAGGATGGAGGTGCTGGAACGTCTCTACCGGCAAATCGAGGCGAAAAAGCCTTTGCTTATGTTTGGTGCGGGCATCGGTTTGACCGCCAAGTGCGCTGAATTGGGCGGGGCTGACCTGATCGCAGTCTATTCCACGGCCATCTATCGTATGATGGGACAACACACCCTGATGGCCTTTTTACCTTACTCCAACGCTAATGAACACGTCGCCAAAATGGCCTGTGAGATCTTACCGGCGGTCAAAAAAGCCCCTTGTATCGTCGGCATAGGCGCGCATGATCCCAGCCTGAACCAGGAAGTGTTCATGGATGAAATGATGACGTTGGGCTTTTCCGGTGTAACCAACGAGCCCTTTGCGGGCATTTATGGTTCTGAATTCGCGGCCCAATTGGAATCTGCCGGGTTGGGCTTTTCTAAGGAAGCAGAAATGATCGCGTTGGCTCATAGCAAAGACATATTTACTTTTGGCTGGGCTTTCAATCCCGAAGAGGCCGGTAAGATGGCTGAGGCGGGAGCCGATGTGGTTGGTGCTCTGGTCGGCGTAACTGCAGGTGGACTGAGCGGAGCTAAGGATTCATTGACTTTGGAAAATGCCACCGAGGCGATTGAGGCGATGTGTCAGGCGGCCAAGGAGGTGAATCCAGATGTTATCGTATTCACCCACGGTGGGCCATTCAAAGATCCCCAAACGGCCGAATACTCCATTTTGCATTCCGGTGCGGTTGGCTACGCGGCTGGATCCAGTGGCGAACGACTGCCCACGGAAAATGCGATCATTGCAGTTACCAAATCCTATAAAAATATGAAATTGGATGCGGACTCCAAATGAGATTAACCGGCCTGGCAAAATGTCAACAGCGAGCACAACCGGATCAATGTAGACTCTCGGATCAGGAAGGAAAGCGTATTCATGAAGATAGTGGCATTCAACGGTAGCGCCCGCAAGGATGGCAACACCACAATTCTGGTGCGGGAGATTTTTAAAAAGTTAGCGCAGCAGGGTATCGAAACCGAGTTGGTGCAGCTTTCCGGCATGAAAATCAAGGCTTGCCTGGCCTGTTACCAGTGCTTTGAAAATAAAGACCAGCACTGTACCATCGAAGACGACGAACTCAACGCATGCATTGATAAAATGCTGGCCGCCGAGGGAATTATTCTGGCCTCGCCCACCTACATTGGAGATGTCACCTCGGTTATGAAAGCCTTGATTGACAGGGCGGGCATGGTTTCACGGGCCAACGATAACATGTTCAGGCGCAAGGTGGCAGCGGCGGTGTCTGTGGCCAGCTGGGGCGGAGCCATCCACACCTTCGACTCCTTGAATCATTTCTTTCTAATCGGTGAGATGATCGTTGTGGGCTCGAGCAACTGGAACCTGGGCTTCGGACGGGAAAAGGGTCAGGTGCTTCAGGATCTGAAAGCCTTAGAGACCATGCAGACGCTGGGTCGCAACATGGCATGGTTGCTAAAAAAGGTCCACGCCTAAAAAGCGAGTTACTAAAGCCGTCGCATCATCGAAACATAAGCGTTTTGATGCAATACGGTAAGATATCAGAAGGCAATCTTAACATGGATGAAACGATTAGGCAGGGTTTCTTTGCAGACCGCACAAAGCTGAATTTAGAGGATTATCTTATCTTTGACTATTATTTCGAGTCGACCATTAATCCGGAGCAAGCCGCTGCGTATTTGTGTCAAGAGCAATCGACCGCTCAATGGAAACGGGTAGGTGTTGATGAAGACCTTCGCCAGCGGTTTGGTGCCAAGGTTATAGAGCTTTTTGTTGAACGCGAACTGGATAAACCATCCTATCCACAGCTGGTGCCTCGTGATCTTAAATCCTACGGTTGCAGGGTCAAAATTGCTCATCCTCACGGTAATTTTGGCCCGAAACTTCCGAATTTGCTATCAGCGGCTTGCGGGGAAGGGACTTTTTTTTCGAAGGGTATTTCAGTCATTAAATTGTTCGATATTGAATTCCCTGATAGCTTCTTGCGTCATTTTGAAGGACCCCAATTCGGTATCGAAGGTATAAGAGCCATACTGGATGTTCATGACAGACCGCTATTTTTCGGTGTGATAAAGCCAAACATCGGGCTAAGCCCCGAACCCTTCGCTGAACTGGCCTACCAGGGCTGGCTGGGGGGCTTGGATATTGCCAAGGATGATGAGATGCTGGGAGATGTTAAATGGTCGTCTTTGCAAGAGAGAGCCAAGCTTTTGGGCAGGGCCAGATTAAAAAGTGAAAAAGAAACGGGCCAGAAAAAAATTTACCTAGCAAATATCACCGACGAAGTTGATCGCTTAATTGAATTGCATGACATAGCGGTCGCCGGTGGTGCCAATGCCTTATTGGTTAACGGAATGACAACCGGACTGAGCGCTGTGCGGATGCTCAGGAAACATGCTCAAGTACCTCTTGTGGGTCATTTGCCTTTTATTGCCGCTTTTACCCGGGCGCCTTATTTAGGAGTTCATTCAAAATTAATCACCAAACTGCAACGGCTTGTTGGTTTTGACGTGATCATCATGCCGGGCTTTGGAGAACGGATGAAAACACCTGAAAATGAAGTGCTGCTCAACATACAAGAATGCTTCAAACCATTGGGCCATCTCAAAAAGGCCTTGCCCGTCCCCGCGGGCAGTCAATGGGCCGGCTCTACACCTGCTCTATACGAAAAATTGAAGACGATTGATTTTGGTATTGTACCGGGAAGAGGTGTCTTCCAACATCCCATGGGACCGAAAGCTGGCGCCGCGAGCCTCAGGCAGGCTTGGGAAGCCTTTCAAAACGGATTGACTCTTGAAGCGTATTCGCGAGATCACCCGGAACTGAAAGCTGCAATCGAGGTCTTTGATAAGTGAAGTATTCTATTTGAACGTCTCGAAAATTCTATAGTTTATTGAAACCGATTTATTTTTATAGCTCGCTCGCTGAAAAGCAAGCATGGAATACTGGAATTATGGAATAGCGGGTATTGAAAGAGGAATATTTTGTTTTTATTACGAAAATCGAAGAATCTGCATTTATTATAAATCGATGATTTTCCGCTAAACCCATCATTCCATTATTCCCGTTGGGGGCGAAGCCCCAGTTCTAAACATGATCACAGAAAAAAAATATATTGTCCAAAGCAACTGGAAAATGCACAAAACCCATTCAGAAGCAATGGATTGGATCGAATCGCTTAAAAAAGGAGCATCCGATCTGATGGAAAGAATCGAGCTGATAATATGTGTGCCGTATGTTCATTTAAGAGCCGTATCGGATGCTACCTCACATTTCAGCCAAATTTCACCCGGTGCCCAAAATGTGCACTGGGAAACCTCAGGTGCCTTTACCGGAGAGATTTCTGCTCCTATGCTGGCGGATGCAGGCGCGCAATATTGTGTCGTCGGGCATTCGGAAAGAAGAGATTACTTTGCCGAAAACGATGAAATGGTCAATTGCAAATCCAAATTACTTTTGCAATCCGGAATCAACCCGATTGTCTGCATCGGAGAGAGCATTGAACAGCGCAATAGGGCTCTTAGCTTTAATCAGTTAGAAAGACAGGTGATCACGTGCTTTGAAGGTCTTACCGAGGGAGAAATGCATCGAACCGTCGTGCTCTATGAGCCTATCTGGTCGATCGGAACGGGCAATAATGCCACATCCCAGCAGGCTCAGGAAGCACACCACTTCATTCGCAATATGCTCGAACGTATTTTTTCAAAGGAAACGGCTCAGGCAACCCGAATAATTTACGGAGGAAGCGTAAAGACGCATAATGTGGAGGCGATAATAAAAGGAGAAGACATCGATGGTGTGGGGGCCGGGTCCGGCAGCCTCAATATTCAAGACTTTTTAAAAATTGCGATAAGCTGTTCCAATTACCTGCAATAGGACCAGCAGGCATGAATATCGGAGAGGGAAAGAAATGGGAAAACATTCACCAAAAAATATGGGTTTAGAAGAAAAGCCTTCTGCGTCACAAGTCGATGAAAAAATTCTTTTGCAAATGTATCGGAATATCTATGCCACCCGCCAGTTTGAACTTAAATGTATCGAGCTTTATCGGCAGGGATTCATTCGCGGGTATTTGCATCCTTATCTGGGAGAAGAAGCTATTGCTGCCGGAGCTTGCGCGGCGATAGGTCCTGATGGTTATATTGTCAGCACCCATCGCGGGCACGGCCACTGCATCAGCAAAGGGGCGGATCTGAAGTTGATGATGGCCGAGATTTTGGGACGGGCAACCGGATACTGCAAAGGTCGCGGTGGTTCCATGCATATTTCCAACAAGGCCAACAACAATCTGGGCGCCAACGGCATTGTCGGAGGCGGAATTCCCATCGCCACCGGAGCAGCACTGGGAATAAAAGTCAAAAAAAGCAACCAGGTTGTGGTGGCGTTTTTCAGCGACGGCGCATCCAACAACGGTGTGTTTGGTGAATCACTAAATCTGGCTTCAATTTTTAATCTGCCTGTTATCTATATGCTGGAAAACAATCATTATGCGGTAACCACGCCGGTAGAATACGCGTCGGCCTGCTGTGAACTGGTTGAACGAAGCCAGGCTTACGGCATGCCGGGAGTTTGTTTGGATGGCAACGACGCCGTGGAAGTCTATCTCGAAACCAAAAAGGCGGCAGACCGAGCCATAAACGGGGAAGGACCGACCCTGATTGAAGCCAAGACCTATCGGCATGCCGGTCACCATGTGAATGATCCGGGTCTTTACATGGATCAACAAGATCTGGCCGAATGGAAAGCCAGGGACCCGCTTATTCTTCTTAGCCAACGAATCAGAGAAGAAAAAGCAAGAAAGATTGAAGCGCAGGTTGATTCGGAGCTGCAAGCAGCCGTCGAATTTGCACAAAATAGTCCCGAGCCTTCTGTGGAAGAGTTTCTGGCTGACATTGAATGACAAGTAAGGAGTAAACCTATGGCTGAATTAATGTATCGCGAGGCACTCAATAGAGCCCTTTTTGAGGAAATGCGCAGAGACCCTTTGGTTTTTACCATGGGGGTCGGCGTGGCTGAAAGAGGCGGTTCGTACAAAGTCACTGAGGGGTTGCTTAAAGAGTTTGGCTCCGAACGGGTCATCGATACCCCCATCGCCGAAGCATCTTTTACCGGAGCCGCAGTGGGGGCGGCGCTTGTGGGCGCGCGGCCGGTGGTGGAAGTCTTATTTATTGATTTTACCACGCTGGTCATGGATCCGCTCATAAACCAGGCGGCGAAATATGAATTTATGTCCGGTGGCCAGGGAAAGGTACCCATCGTTTTCAGGACACAGGGCGGTGCGGGAAACGGCTTGGCGGCCCAGCATTCGCAGAGCTTGGAGGCCATCTATTACCATATTCCGGGTTTAAAAGTTGTGATGCCCGCCACTCCCCACGACGCATTGGGACTGTTAAAATCTGCCATTCGCGACGATGATCCGGTAATATTCATTGAACATAAATTGCTGTATATGAGTAAAGGAGAGGTTCCTGAAGAAGAGTATCTTCTTCCGTTAGGCAAGGCCGACATTAAGAAGAAAGGAGACGATGTCACCCTCATCACCTATTCCAATATGACATTAAAATGCCTTGAAGCCGCTGAGCTTATGGAAAAAGAAGGTATTTCACTGGAAGTAGTGGATTTGAGAACGCTTACGCCTCTGGATAAAGAAACAGTTTTGGAATCGGCCAGAAAAACCGGCAGGGTTATTGTCGCACATGAGGCCTGCAAGCGAGGCGGGGTCGGCGGGGATATTGCGTCGATGATCATGGAGGAGGCCTATGATGATTTGGATGGTCCGGTGAGGCGCATTGCCGGTAAGAACACGCCGATTCCCTATAACATCGGTATCGAAAAAGCCAGTGTCCCTTCGGTCGAGGAGATCGTGGAAGGGGTATTGGAGATGGTCTATATTTAAGGGTTCAGGGTTCAGGGTTCAAAGGTTCAGAGTTTCAGGTTTCAGGTGTCAGATTTCTGGTCTCTGGTTACTGGGTTCTGTATTTCTCGATTGCATGATGCTGGAAGCCCTATAATAATAGTCTACGGCTCAAGTTAAATGGCATAGAGCACAGCACAAAGCGCATAGCGTCGAAGCATCATGATCGAATTTGCATATCGGATTTTTGATCCTATGCCCTATGCCCATGAATTCCGTAATCCGTATCCTGAAACCTGAAACCAGACAAACAACACCTGACACCAAGAATTGGAGTTATGACCACAAAGGAATAACGGGAATTATGGCAACTAAAATCATTATGCCCCAGGGCGGTCAGGACATCACTGAAGGGACGGTCGTCAGCTGGCTGAAGTCCGAAGGCGATCAGGTCAAAAAGGGCGAAGTGATCTGTGAAGTTGAAACCGAGAAAGCGGTGTTTGAGGTGGAATCTCCGGTGGATGGCGTGCTTTTGAAAATTGTTGCCTTGGAAGGAGAAAAGGTACCGATTTTTTCGGTGATCGGTGTTGTGGGGCAAGCCGGCGAAGAGATCGATTATGATCAACTGCGTGCGGAAGAAAAAAGAGAAGAAGCCGGCGTGGATGTTTCCAAAATACGCAAACGGCTGCAAGCCAGGGGCAAAGATGAGAAAGGGAAAATGAAAGTTTCCGGTCGGGCTAGAAAACTAGCTGAGGCAAAAGCTGTTGACTTGTCGCAGGTAGAGGGAAGCGGCCCGCAAGGCCGCATCAGAGAAAAAGATATCCTGGCCTATATCGAGCAGAATAAAATATCTTCGATGATATCGACATCACAAAAAGCCAGACCCGTCGATGAGCGGGGGAAAATGGTGCCGATGTCTAAAATGAGACGGGTGATTGCCCGCCGGATGCAGCAGAGCAAACAATCGGCTCCCCATTTTTATGTGACGGTATCCGTGGAAATGACTGAAGCACTGGAACTGCGCGATGAGTTCAATCAGGCAGATGAAGATACGATCTCCATTAACGACATGATCACAAAAGCAGCTGCCCTGGCTTTAGAGGAATTTTATCAGGTCAACAGTGTGGTTGAAGGCGATCATATTGTATATTTGAGCGATATAAACATCGGAATCGCGGTGAGTCTTGACGAGGGTCTGATCGTGCCGGTTTTGCCTCAGGTTGATAAGCTGTCCTTGAAAGAAATCGCTCTGGAAACAAAACGGATCGTCAGCTTTGCAAAATCGGGCAAACAAGCCACCCTGACACCGGGAACATTCACTATCAGCAACATGGGGATGCTGAATATAGAAAATTTTGTGGCCATTATTAATCCACCGGAAAGCGCTATTTTGGCCATCGGCGCGACCGAAAAAAAGGTGGTCGTTTCAAATGACAATGATCTAAGGATCCGGGATGTGATGAAAATGACCTTATCCATTGATCATCGGGCAATAGATGGGGCGACAGCCTCCAAATTTATAAATAAAATAAAATATCATTTGCAACATCCAAAGACCTTGATTTCCTGAGAGCTTAGTTTCGCAGGTTTCAGTGTTCAGGTGTCAGTAGTATGCAATGTGAATACTGTAACCTGACGTGAAACCTGAAACCTGATTTTACCTGATCCCGCCTGTGGCGGAATACTTTCAATTTCTTACCAACATGTTGTAAGTTAACAAGCCCAAGGGCCTCAAGTAGGAGGATCAGCATCAATGTCCAAAAAAATAATTATCATTGGCGGCGGTCCGGGAGGATATGTGGCGGCGATTCGTGCTGCGCAGCTGGGCGCACAGGTGATGGTGGTTGAAAAAGAAAAGCTCGGCGGAACGTGCTTGAACTGGGGATGTGTTCCCACCAAAACGCTGCTGCATGCATCTCGCATTTTACGGACCACACAGAATACACGAACATATGGTATCTATTGCACCACAGATTCTTTCCGCTTTGATAAGATGGTAGAGAAAAAAAATGAGGTGGTCCGCAACAATGTCTCGGGCATTGAAAATCTTTTTCAGAAAAATAAAATATCTTTAATGATAGGCACCGCACGAATTTACGATTCCAATACGGTGGAAATTGAAGACTTGCAAGGAAAGGCCGCCAAAGAGTCCGCTGATGCACTTATCATTGCCACCGGATCAGAGCCGCTGATACCGGGATTCATGAAGGTTGACGGCGACCGCATCATCACTACCACCGAGGCACTTGATTTGGATACCCTTCCCACAAGTATCGCTATTGTCGGCGGATCGGTATCAGGGTGCGAGTTCGCCTGTTTGTTCGGTCAATTGGGTTCCCAGGTCTATCTCATTGAAATGCTGGACCGTCTTATACCCACTGAAGATCCGGAGATTTCACGAAGGCTGGCCGGCGCATTAAAGAGACTTGGCGTAAAGGTCATGACAAAAACGGCGGTACAACGATTGGAACGCCAATATCCGGATGGTTCGGTGAATTTGTTTACCGATAAAGGTCAAATCAACGCAGCGTATTGTTTGCTGGCAATGGGAAGGAAGCTCAATACCGATAACATCGGGCTGGATAAAATCGGCGTCGATTTTTCTGCCAAAGGCATCAGCGTCGACAAGCGTATGGCAACCAATGTATCCGGCGTCTATGCCGTTGGGGATGTTACCGGAAAGCATCTTTTGGCACATGTTGCCAGCGAGCAGGGGATTATCGCCGTTGAAAACATAATGGGTATGGACGTTTCCATGGATTATATGGCGGTTCCCAATTTCATTTATACCGACCCGGAAATCGCCAGCGTAGGGATAAAGGCGGAAGAAGCCGCCCAAAAGGGAATTGATATCTTAGAAGGAAAAGCAACCTTTAAAACCAACGCCATGGCTCATGTCTTGGATAAAACCACAGGATTTGTGAAGACGGTCGCAGACAAATCCACCAGAAAAATCATTGGTGTTCATATATTTGGACCCCATGCCACGGACTTAATCGCTGAGGCGGTAACCTTGGTGAAGACCGGAATGACGATCGAAGATGTGAAATGGGTCATCCATCCTCACCCAACCTTGTGCGAAACAATGAAGGAGTCGGTACTAGCGTCCATTGGAGAAGCCATACATATTTTTGGGGGAAATACCAATGAATAAAGTAATCGTTATTATCGGGATAGGTGAATTGGGAAGTATTTTTGCCAGGGGTTTTCTTCGCAGCCGGTATCCGGTGTATCCTGTAACCCGCGATATGGATATTTCGGAGGTTGCTAAAGCTGTGCCTGAACCCGAGTTGGCGCTTGTTGCTGTGGCCGAAAATGATATATCAGAGGTGTTGGCAACTATCCCCACGCCGTGGCGCGACCGCATTGGTTTATTACAGAATGAATTGCTTCCCAAAGATTGGAAAGCCCACAAGATAGAGCAGCCTACAGTGATATCGGTCTGGTTCGAGAAAAAGAAGGGGATGGATTATAATGTTTTTATTCCCTCACCCGTATACGGCCCAAAAGGGAAACTGATTGCAGATTGCCTGGCAAGCATTGATATACCCTGCAACGTTTTATCCAGCGAAGATGAGCTTTTATTTGAGCTTGTGGTCAAAAATGTATTTGTGCTCACCATTAACATTGCCGGCTTAGAAACCGGTGGAACCACCGGCATCCTATGGTCTGAGCATAATCGACTGGCTCGCAAGGTTGCCAATGATGTGATCGACCTTCAGGAATGGATAACCGGAACTACATTTGCGCGTGATCGTTTAATAGCGGGCATCGTAGAGGGTATTAATGGTGCCCCCGATCATAAATGCATCGGTCGAGCCGCGCCGGCCCGTTTGGAACGCGTGATCGATCTGGCGAACAAGGCAAATCTTAAGATACCTAAAATAAGAGAAATTCATAAAAAGCATCAAAGCACCAATTAAATCTCCCGGTTTATCCGCTTTAGGGACTATGCGTCCTCCAAGATGCTGTTTGTAGGCAGCGGCGCCTGTTGCGCAATCAGGTTTCAGCGTTCAATGTTCGGTGTTTCCGCAGGCTGATTCGGTTTCAAGCTTCATTGCTCTCAATTTAGTTCACTTTTATCGCTAAGATACAATACCTCAGTTAACATCGACAAAATTTTGTCGATGTGATGTCGCTAAGCGCCTAGTACTAATTCAGGATTGACAATGAAATAATTTAGTGATAGCAAATAGTTAACTATCGCTGGGGGAGCTAAAATCCTTAGGCTGAGAGGAGGTATGGACCTCGACCCCGGGAACCTGATCCGGATAATTCCGGCGTAGGGAAGTTGATTTGATAATGGCGGAACACCTCCCTTTCCTCCGGCAAAACTCTATTTCGGAGGAATCTTCACATGTTGAAAGTTTCACGCCTGACAAAACGTTTCGGCGATCTATCCGTTCTGGAAGAGTTTGATCTCTCTGTTCCTCGAAAAGGCTTTACCATTCTTATTGGCCCATCTGGTTGTGGGAAAAGCACTTTATTTGATGTGCTGACGGGTGTGGTACCCAAAAATGATGGAGAAATCTCCTGGCGCGGAGAATCGCTGCCTCACCTGGGGAAGAAGTCTGCCTATATGCAGCAAAACGATTTGTTGTTACCGTGGTTTTCCCTAATTGATAATGCCTTGCTTCCGGCAAGGATAGCAGGCCAAGAAATGAACACGGCCAGGAAAAAGGCATTGGGTATTTTTAAAAGGCTGGGATTAGATGGTTTTGAAGACTACCTTCCGGCAAAAATATCCGGTGGCATGCGTCAGCGTTGTGCGCTGGTGCGCACCCTGATGTTTGAACACGAACTGGTTCTTTTGGATGAACCGCTTTCGGCACTTGATGCCATTACACGCAGAAGCCTTCAATCATTGCTTTTGCTGCTTCAGAGTGAATTCGATAAAAGCATTTTAATGATTACACATGATATCGAAGAGGCATTGATTCTTGCCGATGACATTTTAGTTCTGAGCCGGTTGCCGATGCAAGTTTTGGAAAGATTTGCCTTAAGCGGTCCAAAACCCCGTGGCCTGAGTGATCCTCAGTTGCTTGAGATCAAAGAGTACGTGTTGCATCGCCTGCAGGAGGAGCTGAACATATGAACCGCCCCAGATTAATTTCTATTGCAGGAATTTTCCTTATTCTTGCTGCCTGGGAGTTGGTTTGTAAATCCTTTGAAATTCCTGATTTTATTTTGCCCCAACCTTCTCGCATTATGACGGTGGCCGTTAAACAGGCGGCCGTCTTGCTGCCGCATGCGGGCGTGACCGCCTTGGAGGTGGTGATCGGAATTTTGATCTCACTGATGGTCGCCATTCCTTTAGCCATGATCATGTTTGCCCATCCTTCAGTGGAAAATGCCATCGCGCCGTTTTTAGTCGCGTCTCAGGCCATACCGGTTTTCGCCATCGCCCCCCTGCTGGTGGTATGGCTGGGATATGGTATTGCCAGCAAGGTTCTGATGGCGGCAGTGATTATCTTTTTTCCAATTACAGTAAGCTTGCTGGAAGGTTTTAAAAGCTGTGATCAGGAATACCGGGTCCTCTTTCAGTTAATGGGAGCGGGGTTTTGGAAAACCATGCGTTTGTTATACTGGCTGTGGGCGCTTCCGCATTTTTTCGCAGGCCTCAAGGTAGGCGTTTCCGTAGCTACAATAGGCGCGGTGATTGGTGAATGGGTGGGGGCTCAACAGGGGCTCGGCTATCTTATGATACAAGCCAATGCACGACTCAGAGTGGATCTGGTGTTTGCTGCGATTCTTTGGTTGTCTGCAATGGGCCTTAGCATGTGGGTGTTGGTTGGTTTTTTGGAAAAAAAGGTGATTACGTGGAAATAGCCATTAAGATAGGTTAACCTGTTACCCGTTTACCCGTTAAATTTTGCCGGATCAATTCAATTTTATAGCCAACGAACGGGCCAACAGGCAAACCGGCAAACTTACGTATAAATGAAAGGAGACAAAATGTTAAAGAAAATTTTCATCCCTACCATATTCTTACTTATTTTTTCCACCGGGGTGTCTTATGTTTATGCCGCCCAAAAATTTACCCTGATGCTCGACTGGTTTCCCAATGTTGACCATTTACCCATTTATGTGGCACGAACCCAGGGATTTTTTGCGGAAGAAAAACTTGAGATCAAAATCCTCAGCCCCTCCGAAACCTCAGATGCAATTAAACTCGCTGCATCCGGTAACGTGGATATCGCCATATCCTATGAACCTCAAACCATTATCGCTGCAGCCAGAGGGCTGGAAATCGTTGCTTTTGGTCGGCTGATCGAGCATCCGCTGACCACCTTGCTTTTTCTTAAGGGAAGAGGGATTGAAACGCCCAAAGATTTGGAAGGCAAAAAAATCGGATACACCGTGCCCGGCCTTATGGATGTCCTTTTGGATGCCTTTGCCAAAGTGAATGGAATTCAGCAATATTCAGCGATTAATGTTGGGTTTTCTATCGTTCAATCTCTAACAGCCGGAAAAGTGGATGCCGTAATGGGTCCGTTTAAAACCTATGAGACCGTTACACTGGCTCAAAAGGGATATGAAGTGGGATACTTTGAACTCGAGAAATGGGGAATACCCGACTACGATGAATTGATTTTTGTGACCGGCAATAAAGCCATGAAGAAAAATCAGGCAGCCATGTTGAAATTCGGACGAAGCGTTGATCGGGCCATCCGATATGTACGCGCTAATCCCGCAAACGCGCTTGAGCAATATTTCAAGCAGGTTCCGGAAGCTGATCGGAGAACCGAATCCGATGCGTTTGAGTTGACATTGCCCTATTACGCCCACAGGCAGAATATGGATGTGGAACGGTGGCAACAGTTTGCTGATTTTGCGTTTAAGTATGGCCTTATTGAAAAACCTGTGGATGTTCAATCTGTGCTATGGTCGGCAGACTAACTTGACGTCGCGGAATTTTTTCAACCAACTGAGAACATACTTATTTTTTGGGGCTTCCAAATTAATCCAGGAAATGCAATATTCCAGTCTGGGCGAAGCTCTCAAATTCGATTATTATTCATATATTTGAGTTTAACAAAAAAAATATCCTTTTTTTTGAGGAATTCATAAAAAAAATAAAAATTCATTGACAGAAACATCAACTTTATTTAATCATAACTTGTTACTACAAATATCGATTTGATGCTTTCTTTAGCTAATTGTTGATACATTTTAATGGATTGCCCTTAAGTACTATATAAATCGCGGGAGGGTTTTATCATGGGGGCCAAGGGATGGAGAGTTGTCAACCCATCGGGCAATAAACGTGTGATCGTAACCAAGGCGTTGCCAGGTGAGCGCTGGTTGGAGATTTTGGCTGGGGCCGATTGCAAAGTTGAGATTTGCACTTCGACGGATGTTTTAAGTGTTGAGGAAATCAAGGCTGCCATTGGAACTCGATGCGATGGAGCGATCGGGCAAGTCAACGAGGATTGGGGCGATTATCTGTTTGCTGCGTTGAAGGCCGCAGGCGGTAAAGCCTATAGCAACTATGCCGTCGGCTTCGACAATGTGGATATCAATGCGGCAAGTCGACATGGGATTCCGGTTGGGAATACGCCGGGCGTTTTGACCGAAACCACGGCGGAAATGGCCGTTACGCTGACGTTTGCTTGCGCTCGTCGTGTGGGCGAGTCGGAAAGATTTTTGCGCGCCGGTCAATATAAAGGATGGTTGCCGACACTTTTTGTAGGCAAACTTCTTTGGAATAAAACCCTTGGTGTTATCGGTGCGGGTCGCATTGGCACCGCATACGCGCGCATGATGGTTGAAGGGCATAAAATGAACTTGATCTACCACGATCTGTACCCCAACACCGCCCTGGAGGACTATCTTGCCGATTACGGGGAGTTTTTGAAATCTCAGGGGCAACAACCGCCAACTTGCCAGCGTGCAGAGACAGTTGAAGATTTGCTGCGAGAGGCGGATTTTGTCAGTGTGCATACAGTGCTGGATGAATCCACCCACCATTTGATTAATGCCGAACGCCTGGCGCTGATGAAAGAAAACGCGGTTTTAGTAAACACCAGTCGCGGTCCGGTAATTGACGAAACGGCCCTAGTCGCTCATTGCAAAGCACATCCCAACTTCAGGGCTGGCTTGGATGTTTTTGAGAGTGAGCCGGAGTTGAAACCCGGCCTTGTGGAATTGGAAAATGTCGTTATTGTTCCGCATATCGCTTCGGCCACCATTTGGACCCGTCAGGGCATGGCCACCCTGGCGGCCGGCAATGTCGCCGGAATTCTGATGGGCTATCCAGCCTGGAATCAATCTGATATTATGCCGTTTTTGGAAGGAAACTCGCCCAAAGCGGCACCGAGTATTTTAAATGCCAAAGAATTGAGTATTGCCATTTTTCAACTCGCATAAGTAAAGGATGGAATGATGAAAATAGCAGAACGAATTTCGCGTTTAGGTACCGAGACGGCTTTTGCGGTGTCGGCTGAGGCGGCTGCCTTTGCAGCCGAAGGCAATAAGGTGTATCCTTTCCATCTGGGTGACATGAACATTCCAACACCTTCCAACGTTGTCGCAGCAGCTGAAAAAGCCATCAGGGACGGAAAAACAGGTTACTGCCCCAACGCCGGAGTGCCCCAGCTGCGCGAGGTACTAGCCGCCGAAGTGAGTACTTCCCATGGTATTGAATACACCATGGAAAACGTTGCCATCCAGCCGGGCGGCAAACCGACCATCGGTAAGTTTTTCCTGGCTCTGATGAATCCGGGCGACGAGGTGCTTTATCCCAACCCCGGCTATCCGATTTACGAGTCGCAGATCGAATTTCATGGTGGCAAAGCCGTCCCCTACGGTTTAATCGAAGGTGAAGAAAATTTTGTGCTTGATTTGGATGTCATCGAGGACAGGATCACGCCGCGCACGAAACTGCTGGTGATCAACGACCTGCAGAATCCCACCGGAGCCGAATGCACGCCGGCGCAGTTTGAAAAACTTGCCGAGCTGGTGCTCAAGCACGATCTTTATGTCCTTTGTGACGAGGCCTACTTTGATATTCGTTACGAGGGCAAAAGTTCTTCGTTTGCCGCACTGCCTGGCATGGCTGAACGGTGTGTGATTCTATACACCTTTTCAAAGAAATTCGCCATGACGGGTTGGCGGCTGGGCGCGGCCATCGGCCCGAAAGAAATCATCGATGTTATCGCCAAGATCAATGTCAATGATGAATCGTGCTCAAATCACTTTATCCAATATGGCGCGATCGAAGGACTTACCGGCGACCAGGCGCAGGCCAAGCAGATTCTGGCGACACTCAAAGAGCGGCGCGACACGGCCGTGGAAATCTTGAACACAATCGAGGGAGTGAAATGTTTTCGACCCAATGCGACCTTCTACTTGTATCCGAACATCACCGGAGCCATGAGAAAAAAGGGTCTGACCGACTATGATTCCATGCGCAAGGCTTTTTTGCATGAAACCGGCGTGTCGGTATGCACCCGACTGCATTTCGGTCGGGCCCTGGAAGGTGAGAAAGATTTTTACATTCGACTGGCGTACTCGGGAATAGATACACCGGAGATCAACGAGGGCCTCGGTAGGCTCAAAGATTTCATTGAAAATTGAACGGTATGCACTAAGATTTCAATTAAACAACTCAGGTGGACTGCAAGGCTTTCGAGCATTTGCATGTTTTGCGAAATTCGGTTATGAGCACAGGCCGTGAGCGCTAATTTTGGACAGCGTAACAAAGAAAGGAGAAAATCATGTCAATGCTTTTTGAACCGAGGCGGGGGGTGTACATTGACATCAGCCAGGAGATGAAAACCGCTAAGCCGCCGCTTTCGCAGACCGAGGCAGAGCAGTTGGAATTATTTGATCTGATTTACCGCTCGCTGTGTGCCTTGCTCTTTAATTATGTTCCGACTTCCGGACATCCGGGTGGATCGATATCATCGGGGCGACTGGTGGCCGGTCTTGTTTTTGACGCCCTAGACTATGATTTTTCCGACCCCGACAGGGAAGATGCGGATATTATCTCTTACGCCGCAGGGCACAAGGCCTTGGGGCTTTATACCATGTGGGCCCTGCGTAACGAGGTGGCTCGCATCGGTGCCGTCGAGCTTCTTCCTGCAGACGAACGCTACCAGCTACGTCTGGAAGATCTTTTGGGTTTTCGCCGAAATCCCATCACGAAAACGCCGCTTTTTCGAAAATTCAAAGCCAAAGCCCTTGACGGCCATCCCACCCCGGCCACGCCTTTCATCCGGCTGTCGACGGGTGCCTCGGGGGTCGGTTTGACAACTTCATTGGGGCTTGCTTTCGGCGCAATGGACTATTACGGTGACAACGCGCCGCGAGTTCACATCGTCGAAGGTGAGGGGGGTATGACCCCCGGGCGTGTTAGTGAAGCCATGGCCGCTGCCGGCACCGCTTCATTGAAAAATGCCGTTCTTCATATCGACTGGAACCAGGCATCCATTGACTCTAACCATGTCTGTCGCGACGGGGGGGTCCCTGGTGATTACGTTCAATGGAATCCGATTGAGTTTGCCTTTCTCAACGATTGGAACGTTATCCTGGTGCCAGATGGCAAGGATTTCCAGCAGATCTTTGCCGCTCAACGCGCAGCCGTTGCGATGGGCAACAGCCAACCCACGGCCATCGTGTATCGCACCACTAAAGGCTGGCAATATGGCATTGAGGGAAAAGCCTCCCACGGGGCGGGGCATAAACTGTGCTCTGATGGATTTTATGAGGCCCTTGAGCCGCTATCTGAAATAACAGACATCGCATTGCCCTGCTGCCAAGCCGACAATCAGCGTTGCGAAGCCGGAAAAAACGAAGAGGTTATGGAAACATGCTTCTGGGAGGCTTTGGAGACCATACGCAGCGTACTGGAAAACCATCATCCGATGGTCAATGCGCTGGCTGCAAGACTCCGCAATGCCCAGGATCGCCTTAACAGCCGGAAACGCAAGCCGCGTTCTAATGCACCGTCGCTTAAGGCTGTCTTCGATACGGCGACGGAGGCCGGAGACAGCATGCCCGGTGAACTCAAGTTGACCCCAGGCCAATCGACAACCCTGCGTGGCGAGCTGGGTCGGGTGCTTCAGTATTACAACAAAGCTTCCAACGGCGCTATTTTATCGGCGGCAGCCGATCTTCTGGGCTCAACAAGTATCAACACCGCTGCCGAAGGCTTTGCCGAGGGATACTATAATGCCGACACCAACCCGCAAGCACGGCTTTTATCCATCGGTGGTATCTGCGAGGATGCCATTTCAGGCGTGCTGGCCGGCATTTCAACGTACGGGCACCACATCGGTGCCGGCTCATCTTATGCCGCCTTTATCGCTGCTCTGGGTCACGTCGCCGCCCGTCTTCATTCAATCGGCAACCAGGCACGGCAGGACATTTTCAAAGAACCGTACCGCACTTTTATGCTTGTTTGCGCCCATGCCGGCCTTAAAACAGGTGAAGACGGACCGACCCATGCCGATCCCCAGGCCCTTCAGCTGTTGCAGGAAAATTTTCCCCGTGGTACCGTGATCACCCTCACCCCCTGGGACCCCCAGGAGATCTGGACCCTTGTTGCGGCGGCGCTTGCCAGACACCCGGCGCTGATCGCCCCCTTTGTCACCCGGCCGAAGGAGACCGTCATAGATCGCGACGCCCTTGGTCTTGCCCCAGCCACCGACGCTTCTCGCGGCGTTTATCCGCTGAGAAAGGCGCACCAACAGGCCGCTGGTACCTTGGTACTGCAGGGCAGCGAGGTTGCCTACGCTTTTATTCAGGAAGCACTGCCCTTGCTTGAGAAAGAAGGGGTTGATCTTGAGGTCTATTATGTTACCAGTGCCGAGCTTTTCGATCTCCTGCCGGCCTCCGAACAGGAGCGGATTTTTTCGGAAAAGCAGGGCCAAAGGGCCATGGGTATTACCGGCTTTACGCTTCCAACCATGTATCGCTGGATCCGGTCCGATCACGGACGCCGCATGACCCTTCATCCTTACCTCAAAGGCCATTATCTGGGCAGCGGCCAAGCCGGCATGGTCCTGGCTGAAGCGGGGCTTGACGGGCAAAGCCAATTCAATGCGATCATGCGTTACCTTGAAGATCTCTGAACGCAGGACATGGTAACTGGTAAACTATCCAAACCTATTGTGCTTTTTTCCCTTCTCCCCGAACAACAGGACTGGATTTCGCTTCTGATTTCTGAATTCCATTTTGGGTTTAAAGATAACTGGTCGATTCTGCTTGTATCTCTTTTGTGAACTTGATATTGAGCATCAAAAACATCTCAGGGAGGGTATAATGTCTGATATCATCGAAATCGTCAAAAACAGGGATCCGCAGGAAAAGGAATTCCATCAGGCCGTCATTGAGGTTATGGAATCTGTAAAGCCGGTTTTGGATCAAAATCCATTATATCGGCAGGCAAAAATACCGGAGAGACTCGTGGAGCCTGAACGGGTGATCATTTTCCGTGTCCCCTGGATGGACGATCAAGGGGTTGTTCAGGTAAACAGAGGGTTTCGTATTGAGATGAACAGCGCCTTGGGACCCTATAAAGGCGGCTTGCGCTTTCATCCCTCCGTAAATTTAGGGATTCTCAAGTTTCTTGCCTTCGAACAGGTCTTCAAAAATGCATTGACCACCTTACCCATGGGTGGCGGAAAAGGAGGTTCCGATTTTGATCCCAAAGGCAAATCAGATAATGAGGTGATGCGCTTTTGCCACAGTTTTATGTGCGAGCTCTTTCGCCATATAGGACCCAATACCGACGTGCCCGCCGGTGATATCGGCGTGGGGGCCAGAGAGATCGGATATTTATTCGGAATGTATAAAAAACTTCGCAACGAATTTACCGGGGTTTTAACCGGTAAAGGAATTAATTGGGGCGGCAGTCTCGTCCGGCCTGAAGCGACCGGATACGGGTCGGTCTATTTTGCCGCTGAGATGTTAGCCACACGCAATGAAACATTGGGAGGCAAAGTGTGCCTGGTATCCGGAGCCGGGAATGTGGCACAGTATACCTCTGAAAAACTGATTGAAATGGGCGCTAAGGTCTTAACCCTTTCGGATTCTTCCGGGTATATATTTGATGAGACTGGAATTGATCAGCAAAAGCTTGACTACGTAAAAGTTCTTAAAAATATTAAACGAGGCCGCATCAAAGAATACGCCGACAAGTATTCTGAAGCGGTTTATACGCCGGTAGATCCGGAGGCCGATCATAATCCACTCTGGGATCATAAGGCCGATTGCGCCTTTCCCAGCGCGACCCAAAACGAAATTAATGGCAAGGATGCTCAGAATTTGGTGAACAATGGGATTACCGTTGTTAGCGAGGGTGCCAACATGCCAACGACACCGGATGGCATCGACATATTTCTTGAGCATGCCTTGCTTTATGGTCCCGGAAAGGCGGCCAATGCCGGGGGTGTATCCGTTTCGGGGTTGGAAATGACCCAGAATAGCATGCGATTGGCATGGACCCGTGAAGAAGTCGACAATCGATTAAAGTTAATCATGCAAAGCATTCACCGGACAGCACTGGAGGCTGGTGAACAGTACGGCACACCCGGTAATTATTTAAATGGTGCCAACATAGCGGGATTTGTTAAGGTGGTGGATGCGATGTTGGATCAAGGATTGGTATAGTCGATACCCGGGCTATACCATCTAGTAAGATTTCCTTCAGCTTATGTGCTGAATTAAAAAACCCATAATCCCAAACAAATCAAAATGATCAAAATTCAAAATTCCAAACGTTTTGAACATTGAATATTGGAATTTGAGAATTATTTGCCCTGTTAAATCGTCGTGCAGGGATCTGCGGCATAGGTTGTCAATGTGATCTTTATATCTACAACGGTCACGCCATTAGTCGAATTATTTAACAGGGTAAATAATTTGGTGCTTGTAATTTGGGATTTTATTATTCATCGCTTGAGGCTTCGGATGTTTTTCAGCGAATTCTCTTTGCCAGTAATCCACTGTAACTCCAGAAAAAATTTTCCAATCACCTTTCCTTCAATAAAGCGATACCCATTGGAAAAAACACGATGCCCAATTTTTTGATAATCCTCTTGGCGGTGCTGTTGCTAATAGCCCTCCTTTATTTTGAAAAGCAAGCTAACCGTAGAGCCGCATTGCCGACCAAAACGCTGCTTTCGTGTTTATTTATTATTACCGTCTGGATTCAACCCCATCCGCTTCCTGGTTATTTTTACCTTCTATTGATTGGATTGATATTCTGTTTAGGCGGAGATGTTTTTCTGGCCTTGCCCCAGGAAAAGATGTTCCTTTATGGTTTGGTTTCTTTTTTACTGGGCCATGTATTTTATGTCATCGCTTTTTTCTATGCCGCACAACTCAATCAGTGGACATGGATCGGTTGTGCGCTTTGTTTGGTGCTGAGCGGTGGTATTTATTTTTGGTTGCGGCCCCATTTGGGCGCAATGAATTTGCCGGTTTTATTCTATGTGATCGTAATTACGATCATGGTCATCGGTGCATGGTCGATTTTGGGAGATGGACATCTGACGTTGAACGGTAGGCTTTTGATCTTTATCGGTGCGCTCAGTTTTTATTTTTCCGATGTTTTTGTGGCGCGCGATCGATTCTTGCGAACGGATTTTTTGAACCGGCTCATCGGGCTGCCCATGTATTATTTTGGACAATTTCTTTTGGCCTTTTCGGTGGGGTTTATCAGCTAACAATAATTCGATTTCTCAAGAATCCCCCACCTGGTTTTAGAAGCCCAGTCTTATTTTGAGTTAACCTGTTTTGTTCAATCAGACTTATTTCAATTGTAAATATTCTTGATTATCCATTTTGATCCTCCATAGTGCTCATTTAAGCTCTGGTTAGCTGCCTTGACGACGAATACCTTCGCAACATAAAATAGTTGCGACCGCAACTATTTTATGTTAAAGTTTTGCCGTTATGAAAATCAGAGATCGTGAAAAAGCAGTGGGACGTTGGATTTCCTTAATCAATCGATACACACAAATCTATTTGGGTAAAGAGTTAAAACCCGTTGGAATTGGTCCAGGTCAAGGAATACCTTTCGTGGAACTCTTTGCCAACGAGGGAAAAAGCCAAGATGAACTATCGGAACTTATCAAAATAGATAAAGCCACGACGGCACGTGCCTTAGCTAAATTGGAGGAGAAAGGATATATAATCCGAAAAATGGACCCGTATGACAAAAGGGTCAGACGTGTCTTTCTTACCGACAAAGCCAAAGGGGTTGCGCCTAGGTTTTTTGCGATATTTTATGAGTGGACGGATGCTCTTATACAAGGTTTCAGCAGTGAAGAAAAGAAACAACTGCTATCATACCTCGAACGAATGGCGCAAAATGCAATAAACAAGACAGAGAAATAGGAATGATAAAAACAATTTCGAATTTAAGGCGAGAAAGCGTTGATGAAAGAATCTTTGCTCAGATCTACAAAATATTTTAACACCTATGAGGAACGGGAGGAAACGTTTAGGCAGCGTGTATTTTCGGTTATTCCCCGAAAATATTCAGGACCAAAGCTTTTTTGGCGGGATTTTGGAGGAATTTCGCTGAATGAATTATTAAAATTAATTGAGCAGCCCATTGCTTATATAACCAGCAATCCGCGCGATTGTCTGGCGTTCGGCACACCCTGGCAGGTATTAACTGCCGCGCAATTGTGCGCCCAAAATCAGAATAATGATTTAAGTTTATCAGTTGAAAAAGTGGCCGAAGATTTTGGTCTGCACGAAAACCTCTTTCAACCGATTCGCACATTGTCCGGTGGTGAAACCGTAAAGCTTGCCCTTGCCAAAGCTTATCTTTACGCGGCATTCAGCCAACGGTTAACCATAGCCAGCCCCTTCAGCTGGCTGTCCCGGGATAACCGGTTATATTTTCAAAGACTTTTTCAACATTACGTCAATCGTAGTTTACAGGTTGAACTATTGGCGCTGGAAGGTGAGGATTCAAACGAACAAGTTGACAACTCCGACGCCCGGCAAAATAAAACAACACAGCCGATTGACTTTTCGATCTCACTCAAAGATGTGCGGATATCTCTGGGATCTTCCCTGAATCCCATACATTCGCAGGATACCTTTGCGGCGGTTGACGACTTACAAGCTGATCTCACTTCTCCTTGTTTAATTGTTGGTGAAAATGGCCAGGGAAAAAGCTTGATCGCTAAAATCATTACCGGGGCCATCGCTTCTCAAGGTAATGCAAAATTGAACCGTAAAAATAAATCCGGACCGGCAAGGTTATTGTTTCAAGATGTGATCAACCAAACCCTATTGCGTTCCTTTGATGCGATTGCTGCCTTGAGCTATCGGGTCGGCCTGGCAAAACCGCTCGAAATATACGATAAAATTCTAAGTGAATATCGCCTGTATCTAAATAATTCAAAAAATGCGCCCGCTGATTTTGGAAAGGCCGGCAAGGGCGAATTTCGTTCGTTGTTGCAGATCAAAGCGATACTTGTTGCGGTTAGACTCTGTGGTCAGCCGTGCGCTCTGATTCTCGACGAACCGGATTGGGGATTAAACCGTGAATCTGCCATTGCATTTGTGCTTGCCATTATCAAGGTTTCGCATGCATTAGGGACCCCGGTGTTATTAATTTCACATAAACCCTGGTGGCTCAAACTTCCTAACAGCACAATTTCAGTGCGGCGAACGCCGAAAGAGACGGATAAAAATAAGAACTACTCTTTTCAGATTAAACTGACGTGTGATGGACCTTAAAGCGGATAAAGCGTAAAAAAGTAAATTGAAAATCGTCAATTATCGATGATTGAGAGAATATACGAACAAAAATATTTCTTCATCAAAAAAAGGCAATTATGTAGCTAAAAGCAATGAACTGGAAGCTTAAATTTATTTTGCTTTTCATTTTATCCCTACCAGCCTTTGCGGGATATCCGGTAGTATTGTTGGATTCGGAGCTTATCGCCGGGCTGACTTATGGATGGGTGTCCTATCTTTTCCTCGTGCATGCAGTTATTCTATCGATAAATGGTCGACAGTTTTATGCCAATATCCTTGCCGTGGTGGCTCTGATTTCAATACCGGTTGTTTTTGTGGGTGGGTCTATTTCCTACCTTATTTTTTTGCTGGGATTAGGCTATGAATCAGGGCAATCCGCTTATAGTCCCCATTATCTTTCCATCTGTATTACCATGTTAACGGTTATTCCTTTGGCGCTGAGCCTGATTGGCGCTGTGCCGTTCCAAAGATTCGAACACAAACTTTTACAAAATAAAGCCGGCGTTTCAAAAATAGAAAAAAGCATGTTAATGTTTTTGCGTGTTTTCAATCATATCGTCTACTTTGTTATTCCTAATATTCTTGAAACGATTCGCGAAGAAGGGCATTATAGGAGATGGATGGAAGGTGGCCTAAGGTTATCTTCTGAACCCTTGGGTGCAAGAAAAATCTGGGCCGTAAAATCTAAAATTTTAACCCTGATAAAGGACATGATTCAATTGGCAGTCGAGAGTATTTGCGCCTCAATTCAGTATATTCCGCTATGGGCGGTAGAAATTTCTCAATTGCCGGAGAAGAAACGCAATAAAGGAGAGGATTATGCCGAAGACATCGGAAGTTAAACAACTGGTAAATGTGGGCATTGTTGCGGCGTTTGCCACATTATCGTTCATCGGCACATTGGTGATTCGAATACCCATTCCGGCCACCGGTGGCTATTTTAACTTGGGTGATACTTTTGTAATGATCGCAGCACTGTTATACGGTCCGCTCATCGGCGGGCTGGTAGGTCTCATTGGGCCGGCATTGGCAGATGCCGTTGGATATCCGCAGTTTATTCTGGCAACGGCCATTGTCAAAGGTGTTGAAGGCGCTCTGGTGGGTGTGATCGGCAGCCGGTCAAAAGGCACTTCCATGGTTCAACCTGTTATCGCCCTTGCAGTTGGCATTGCCATTATTGTCCTCGGGTATTTTGTATTTGAAGCATTCGTCTATCCGTTACTTGGCAAAACGATTCCTTTTTTTAAAGTAACAACCTTCGAAGCTGCTTTGGGAGAACTTGTTCCGAATTTGATGCAAGGCATCATCAGTGCTTTGATTGCGTTCGGTATCTGGCGGGTTTTTGGGGGAAGAACAAAAAGATGACCACACCTTTATCAATTTCGCAACATATGGTTAGCAATTATGCGCGTTGCTTTCGTGTTTGAGGGTTTCAAGTTGCTTTTGAAAAACAGCACGTTGCGTTTCAACCTCCTCGGTGATGTTTTCCAATTCGCTAAAAAGGCGATTAATTTCGGATTGGCAGGAATGAATGGCTTGGGATAGTTTTGCGATGCACTGGCCATCCCGGTCTTGAGTGGCGCACTGTATGGACAGGTTGAGTTGGTTGAGCTCTTTTTCACGGGCATCAATTTCGCTTTCCAACTTTGCCATATACGCTTCCAGTGGTTTAATCAATTTGGCGCGTTGGGAAATTATTTCAGATCGTTGGCGCCTGACATCCTTTTTTGTTCGTTTGTTGGGTTTTTGGGCGTTGAGATCATCATTTCTTGACGTTGCCGGTGTTCGGATCTCATCACCCCAACCTCCTTTGTCCAGGAAGCGTTGATAACTCCCGTCAAAAATACCGATTGCGTCATCCGTAAATACAATTAGCCGCTCGGCCAACGCGTGCAAAAACATCTCGTTGTGCGTGACGATGATCACAGTACCCTCATAGCTGTCGATGGCGGCCAGCAGCGCGTCGCAGGATTCCATGTCCAAGTGGTTGGTCGGCTCGTCAAGCAGCAACACGTTGACCGGAGTTGCCAGAACTTTGCCCAGCATCACACGACTTTTTTCACCACCGGAAAGTACGCTGATTTTTTTTAACGCATCATCACCGGAAAACATCATTGCCCCGCAGATGTCGCGGGCCAATTGTCGATCCACATTCGAATTTGAATAGAGGATTTCTTCTTCCACCGTTCGGGATGCTACCAGGCTTTTGATGTTGGTCTGCTCAAAAAAGCCTTTTTTTACAGCTGGATGATAGACAACCTCGCCAATTTGCGGTTGGAGTTGTCCGGCCAGCAGCTTTAGTAAGGTTGATTTGCCCTTTCCGTTCGGACCGACCACACAAACCCGCTCCCCTGCTCCAATGGTTATATTGAAACTGTTAATGAGAGGCTTTTTTTCATTGTAAGCAAATGACATATTTCGGACCGTGAGTACATGTTTGGCTGGGAAGGCAATGCCGCGAAACGAAAATTCAAGGCTTTTTAATTTTTCAAGCTGCTGCCTTTTTTCTTTTTTTTGCAATGTTTTAATTCGTGACTGTACAAGGTTAGCCAAGCGTGCTTTGGCTCGAAAGCGGGTGATAAATTGTTCGATCTCTTTGCGGCGGCGATCGTCTTTGATACGGGTTTTTTCATATATTTCTTCATCCTGGGCGATCTGGCTGTAATATTTGGCAGTCTCCCCGGTAATCTTGCGCACTTTTTTACGATGAATTCCCATGGTGTGAGTAACCACTTTGTCCATGAAGCTTCTGTCATGGGTGATGAGCATCAGTTCATGGGACCAATTTTTTAAGAAACGCTCAATCCATCGAATCGAGGTGATATCGAGGAAATTGGTAGGCTCGTCCAGCAGCAGCAAATCCGGTTCGGAAACCAGTATTTTAGCAAAGTTTAGACGTATCTGGAATCCACCTGATAGCTCATCCGGGTGCCGTTTCAGGTCTAAGTTGGAAAAGCCCAGACCTGCCAAAATTTTTTCAACCTTCCAATGGTGATCCCGCTCCTGTTCCGGAAGAGCTGTCATTCCTTCTTTTAATACCGTATCTTCTGTAAATTCAATTTTTTGACGAACATAACCGATGCGGTAATTTTTGGGGATGGTAATTGAGCCGGAGTTCGGATGCTCGTCACCACTGATGAGGCGAAACAGTGTTGTTTTACCGTGACCGTTTCGTCCTACTAATCCGAGACGCTCTTTTGGATTTAGCTTAAAGCTTATACTGTTAAATAATATCTGTTCACCAAAACCCTTTGATAAATTGTCTACCTGGATCATATCTCGAAAATGCCTAAAGCTTGCCCTGGCGCAGTATTTTAATCAGTAATTTAATCGACGGATAATAAGATCCTTATGTTATTAGTGCAAATATTGTTCTTAAACGCCCAAAAATCCAGGCCTGGGCAAGGATTTAAACTGCCAAAAACGGCCAAAGTTTAAGGAGAAACCACTTTAGATATAAATGGAGCGGGCGTCAATGGAGCAGTATTTAGGATATCAGCTTTGGCAAATGATTTTGTTTAATTAGGTCTTACTTCCTTGACACATTTTTCCCATTTTAATATATTTGCTTAATTATCGTATTGATTGCACTGAGGTCATTTCATCGAAACCAGGATATCATTTATGGATTTTCTTGTCAGCTTAAAAAGCCCTGTTTCTGGTTTAGGTCGGCAGGTTATCAGTTTTATAGGGGATTTGGGTAGAATTTTCCTCTTTTTCTTTGAAGGCTTTGTTCACATTTTTAAACTTCCTTTACAGATATCCAAATTTAAACAACAGATTTATTTTATCGGTATGAAATCGGTGTTTGTCATCTGCCTGACGGGGGCGTTTACAGGCATGGTATTAGGGCTTCAAGGCTATTATGCCTTACTCAGGGTCGGTTCTACGGGAGCACTTGGTGGGGCGGTGGCCCTTCCGCTTATCCGTGAAATGGGACCGGTCTTAACCGCCATTATGGTAATTGCCCGCGGCGGTTCGGCGATGGCTGCGGAAATTGGAATAATGCGCATTTCAGAGCAAATTGACGCTCTGGAAACCATGGATATCAATCCCATCCGATTTCTGATAAGTCCCCGAATTGCTGCAGCTCTCGTATGCTTTCCGTTGCTGACCGCACTTTTTGATGTGGTCGGAATTTTTGGAGGTTACCTGACCGGATCGGTGATGTTAGGTGTAAATCCTTCTTTATACTTTTCCAGGGTGGAATCCAGTATACACATGAGTGATGTTACCGAAGGATTTATCAAGTCCATTGTGTTTGCGGCTGTGGTTGTAACCATATGTTGCTTCCAGGGATATTACACCCACATGCGGGCCGAATTCGGGGCCAAAGGGGTAAGCCTTTCAACCACTCGCGCCGTGGTTATTTCCTGTGTCGTTATTTTAATCGTAGATTATGTGTTAACTTCTATCTTACTGTAAATTGAAAAAAATGATTGCCCAAGCAATGATAGAGCTAAAGAACGCTGTTAAGCGTTTTGGCGCCAACGCTGTCCTCAACGGTGTGAATCTCCGTATTTATAAGGGCGAAATCACTTCGCTCATCGGCAAAAGTGGTGTCGGGAAAAGCGTTTTGCTCAAACATATCATCGGGCTGTTTGAACCGGATTCAGGCGAGCTGCTTTACCAAGGCAAGGATGTTCGTGCTATGAAAAGAGATGAAAAAAGAGCCTTGAAGCGAAAATTCAGTTACATGTTTCAAGAATCAGCGCTTTTTGATTTTCTAACCGTCTTTGAGAATATTGCCCTGCCATTGCAGGAAAGAACATCACTGGGGGAAGCAGAGATTCATCGACGGGTTCACGATAAAATGCATCAGCTGGATTTGTACAAGATCGATGACAACTATCCTTCCCAACTGTCCGGCGGAATGAAAAAGCGAGTCGCTCTGGCAAGAGCCCTGGTGACCGATCCGGAAATTGTTCTCTTTGATGAGCCCACCACAGGACTGGATCCGGTGCGTAAGAGCGCTGTCCTCAGTATGATCTCCGACTACCAAAAACGATTTGGGTTCACGGGAGTTATCGTCAGCCATGAAATACCGGATATTTTTTTCATATCTCAACGCGTTGCCATGATTGATTCCGGTCGGATTGTTTTTGAAGGGACCCCAGAAGAAATTCAAAAGGCTGCGAATCCGGTGGTGCAAAACTTCATTAAAGGGCTTGAAAGTCCGCATGACGATCTTACCGGAGTTGCTTCTCAGTCTTTAGGACATAAAAGACTGCAGCAGGAAATGAGCCGTCTGCAGCGGCACCAGATTTCGTTTTCTATCATTCTTTTATCGGTTGATAATTTGGAGGATGTAGATCGCATAGCGGGCCATGTTGCCAGTCAAACGGTTTTGAAAAACTTTGCCAATCATGTGAAGCAAAATCTCTACATAACGGATACCTGTTTTCGTTATGATATGAATAAAATATTGGTGATCCTGCCGGATACAAATGCGGACCAGGCGCGGATGTTCTGTGAAAAATTATCCAGAAACCTGGAGACCAGTGCCCTGTTTGAGGCACCAGGCACCCAAGCAGAATTGTGTTATTCGGTCAGTGCGGGTATCGCGCAAGCTGAAAAAGACAGCCGCCTCGAATCCTTGCTTGAAGATGCGAAGTCGCGACAAAACATATTTTACGAATGCAGCATTTGAGTTTCCTATCTCATTGGAGGAAATATGAGTAAAACCTCTCTAGAACTGGGTGTCGGTATTTTTGTACTCATTGGCATTTTATGCGTGGGATATTTGACGATTCGGCTTGGAAAGATGGAATTGCTGGGCGACGAGCACTATTATCTTAATGCCCGGTTCCACTCCGTAGCAGGCCTTAAACACGGTGCCCAAGTCGTTATTGCCGGTGTTAAGGTCGGCCAGGTGGACTTGATTTCTTTAGACCCCGAGGAGCAGGTCGCCATTGTTCGCATGAAGATAAAAAAAGAGGTTGTGTTGACCGATGATGTTATCGCTTCTGTTAAAACGTCGGGATTAATCGGTGATAGATATATTAAACTTTCCCCCGGAGGGTCGGATGAAATCTTAGCGGATGGCGACCTGATTACGGAAACCGAATCGGCTTTGGACATTGAAGAGTTGATCAGCAAATATGCTTTCGGAGATTTGAAGAAATAGATTTTTGCTTTTTTTAAAGAAAAAATCACAGGAGGCCAGAGATGTCAGAGGAAAAAAAAGATTTCGTAGTCAAAGATCGGCGAATATTTTCTCAAAAAGCGGATGAAAAAAAAGAAGATGACGAAAAAAAGGAAGAAAAAGCAGCTGCATCAGCAGCTGAAGAATCAACGGAACAAGTGTCTCAGGAGCAGACCACAGCTGAGAAGCGAGAAGAAGAACCTCAACTTCCAGAAATAAATTTTCCTACCTTTGTTGCATCCTTAAACGCATCCGCTTTGGTTCATCTAGGTGTCATCGATGATCCGGCTGTAGGAAAAAAGTCCAAAAATCTTCCCATGGCGAAACAAACCATAGATATTCTAAGTATGATGGAGGAAAAAACGGCAGGAAATTTAACCAAGGAAGAAGAGTATATGCTCAAAAATGTGCTTTACGATTTAAGAATCATGTACGTGAAAGAAAAAGAATAATTGCGACACAATTTAGCATTGGTCCGGACGGTTGACCACCCATCTCACTATAAACCAAAGCTATTGAGTTGATCGCAGATATTTCCCGTCACGCACAACCCACAGCCGGTTGACGGCCATCCTGCCTGATTAATTTACGCAATCAGAAAAATTTACCAATGAAAATCTTTTCCCCGGCCAAAATTAATCTATTCTTGCAAATTAACCATAAACGATCGGACGGGTATCATGATTTGGCTTCGCTGATGTGCTGTGTCAGTCTTTACGATGAGATTAGCCTTGAATTTGGGACAAAGCGGACGCAAATCAGTTGTTGCGACCCTCAAATTTCCCAAGATGAAAGCAATCTTGCCCATCGAGCTGCGGTGCTATTTTTTACCCAATTAAAAAAAAATGAAGGTGTAAAGATCACTATCAAGAAACGTATTCCGGTTGCTGCGGGCCTGGGCGGCGGAAGCAGCAATGCCGCCAGCGTCCTTTTGGGATTGAATCGTTATTACGGCCAACCGTTTTCAACAGCTCAACTCATGTCAATGGGGCTTTCGCTGGGTGCGGATGTACCCTTTTTTGTTTTTCGGAAGCCCGCCATTGCCACCGGAATTGGCGAAAAACTGCAAGCGTATTCGGGCCTGAATCCTTTTCCCGTTATATTAATATATCCGGGCTTTACAGTCTCAACAAGTGAGATTTATCGGAAACTTAATTTAAGATTGACAAAGTGCAAAAAAAAACTTAAAAATATCCTTTTAAAAAAATGTGGCTTTAATGTGGCGCTCCATTTATGTAACGATCTTGAAACGGTAACCGCATCAGCATATCCGGAAATCAACTTGGCCAAAGAACAGCTGTTAAATTTCGGGGCGCTCGGAGCGCTCATGTCGGGAAGTGGGCCTGTGGTGTTTGGTATTTTTTCAGATGTCGAAAAAGCTAAAAATGCAAGGAATGCCCTTTCCCATCAGATCAACTGGCGATTGTTTCTCACGGACATGATTGTTGATTCAGGTGTTACCTTAGAACATACGTGAAACGAGTTACAATCCTTTAGACAGAAACATCCTAAGAGGTTGATCTTGTCATCCATGGTAGTGGGGCGTCGTCAAGCGGTAAGACACAGGATTTTGGTTCCTGCATTCGGAGGTTCGAATCCTCCCGCCCCAGCCAATTTTCTTTTGTTAATCTCAGAAAGTGAAAACAACCAACGACCATTGTTAAACGTATTGCGAAACCAAGAAAGGGTCGGCTAAATGAAAGGCAAAGGTATTGCTATATTCGCAGGAAATTCAAACCCCGCTCTTTCAAAGAAAATTTGTGCGTACCTCGACTTGCCCCTTGGTGGAGCTCAGGTCGGGACCTTTAGCGATGGCGAGATTCAAATTGAACTTCACGATAATGTTAGATCCAAAGATGTCTTTGTCATTCAATCGACTTGCGCACCGGTCAATGACAACCTGGTCGAGTTGCTGTTGATGATTGATGCCTTTAAGCGGTCCTCTGCCAGAAGAATAACGGCTGTGATCCCCTACTTTGGTTATGGCAGACAGGATAAAAAAGTTGCTCCAAGGGTTCCTATAAGTGCCAAGCTGATTGCAGACATGTTAACCGTTGCCGGTGCAAACCGCATTATAACCATGGATTTGCATGCCGGTCAGATCCAGGGATTTTTTGACATCCCGGTGGACAACATTTTTGCTGCTCCGGTATTAATCGATTATATCCGAAACAACTTTAACGCTAATCTTGCCATTGTTTCTCCGGATGCAGGCGGCGTGGAACGGGCCAGGGCGTTTGCCAAGCGCCTGGATGCCGATCTTGCCATTATCGATAAACGACGCACTGCGCCGAATCTGGCCAAAGCAATGGCGGTTATCGGTGATGTCACAGATAAGATTGTTGTTATCCTTGATGATATGGTAGATACAGCCGGTACGATAACTGAAGCCATAGAGGCTATCCAAAATGCCGGCGCTAAAGAAATTCACGCCTGTTGTGCCCATCCGGTGCTCTCCGGACCGGCTATAGAACGGCTCACCGAGTCGAGTCTCAAAAGCCTTGTTGTGACCGACACAATTCCTTTAAATGAAAATGCTGCTGCCTGCGATAAAATAGCCGTCCTTTCAATCTCCGAACTGGTTGGAGAGGCAATCATTCGCAGTTATCGAGGCGATTCGGTGACCTCACTTTTCGTATAGTAAGGAGGATATATTCTTGGAACAACTTGATCTTAAAGCCAAAATAAGGAAATCCGTTGGAAATGGCCCCGCCAGAGCATTGCGTCGGCAAGGTAAAATACCGGCAGTGCTTTATGGACCGAAAACAGAGCCTATAATTCTTTCTGTAGAAATCAAAGACATCGAGCAAATTTTAAAACAAGGCAATATTGGCCAGGCACTCATTAATCTAATGATTCAAAACGGAAAAGCTATTACCAAACCGGCTATGATTAAGGAATTGCAGACCCATCCGGTTTCAGGAAAATTCCTTCATATCGATTTTTATGAAATCGACATGCAACGCAAGATTCGGGTTGGAGTTCCGGTTGTGACCAAAGGTAAATCTAAAGGTGTTGAGTTAGGTGGAATGTTGCAGATTATCCGACGAGAACTTGAAGTCTTATGTTTGCCGACAGAGATCCCCGATACCATTGAGGTTGACGTAACAGACCTTGATATCGGCGATTCGCTGCATGTCAATGAAATCCAATTAGAGGGCGATATTGAAATACCAGCCGATGTTAATTTTACCGTAGTCACCGTGCTCGCTCCGAAAGTTGAGATAGAGGTTGTCGAAGAGGAAGAAGAGGTAGAAGAGGAAGCTGTCGAAGAAGAAGGCGCGGAGGCTGCTGAGGAAAAAGAGGCTCCTGAAGCCACTGAGGAAAGTTAAGATAGAGACAGGCTGGTAGGTCTGTCCCACGCTAGGGATAGATGTGGAGCAGGCTTTCCAGCCTGTTGTTTATAAGGGGGCTAGAAATCAAGAATGGTGTGCCATCGAATCGATTAGGTCTCGTTGCCGGTCTTGGCAACCCCGGCGCGGCATATGGGAAAACCCGCCATAATGCAGGGTTTATGGTGGCGGATAAACTTGCCGCGGAATTCGGTTTAACGTTTGATAAACAAAAATTTGGTACTGTTTATGGGCGCGGATTCATCGAAAGCGCTAAGGTCATTGTGGCCAAACCGATGACCTTTATGAATCGCAGCGGCCCGCCCCTTAAAAAACTGGCTGATTTCTTTAAAATACCCAGCGAAGATGTGTTGGTCATTCATGATGACATCGATCTCGCTTTTGGAAGATTAAAAATAAAGGAGAAAGGAGGGCATGGAGGACATAAGGGAATGCGATCGTTGATCGAAGCATTTGGTGGAGGTGATTTTGTTCGTCTTCGTATCGGTGTCGGGCGTTCCGAGAGCGGGATCAGTGTGACGGATCACGTTCTGGGCAGATTCACTGATGAGGAAAGTAATCTTCTGGATCAGATCATCAGCTGGGCTCGGGATGCAGTGGTGACGATACTTTGTCAAGGAACGAAGGCAGGAATGACGAATTTTAACAACAGAAATTTCATGATCACACACTAAGTTAACATTGAAATATGGAGGAAAGGATGGACTACTTATTACCGCTGATTTGCACACTGGTTGGTATTGCAGGTGTTATCTTTTCGATTATTATTGCGGGTGTTGTTCGAAACGCTCCGACAGGCAACGAAAAAATGATGGAAATTGCCGCGGCCATCAAATCAGGAGCCATCGCCTACCTCAACCGCCAGCTTAAAAGCATGGGCATAGCCGGAATCGTGCTATTTATTATCATCGGATTCGCTCTGAATTGGAAGACCGCCATCGGCTTTTTAATCGGAGCGATCGCGTCTTTTGTTGCCGGATATGTCGGGATGCGGGTATCGGTGCTGGCCAACGTACGGACGGCTGAAGCCGCCAAAGGCGGACTGGCCAAAGGGCTTGCCCTGGCGTTTAAAGGTGGCTCGGTAACCGGTATGATTGTTGCCGGTTTGGCGCTAACGGCAGTTGCCGGTTTTTTTACGGTGCTTTTGGCCACGGGCACTGCACCGCGGGATGCTGTGATTGCGCTGGTGGCTTTGGGTTTCGGTGGAAGTCTGATCTCTATTTTTGCGCGGCTGGGCGGCGGTATCTTCACCAAGGGGGCTGATGTTGGTGCCGACCTGGTAGGAAAGGTTGAAGCCGGAATTCCGGAAGACGATCCGCGCAACCCGGCGGTGATTGCCGACAACGTCGGAGACAATGTCGGAGATTGTGCCGGTATGGCGGCCGACCTGTTTGAAACCTATGCCGTAACGGCGGTAGCCGCTATGCTTCTGGGAAATCTGCTATATCCCGATATCTTCATCGCCACCCAATTTCCCCTTGTACTTGGTGCCATTTCGATCGTTGCTTCCATGATCGCCGTTTTCTTTGTCAAGCTGGGAAAAAATGAGTATATCATGGGGGCCCTCTATAAAGGCATGTTCGGTTCAGCCATATTGGCGGCCCTCGCTTTCTTGGTGGCCTGTTCAACCATGTTTAGCGGCGTGGCGGAGCTTTCCGGCATGAGGATCTTTTTAGCGGCACTCGTCGGTCTGGTGCTTACGGTTGTGATTGTTATCATTACCGAATATTACACCGGTATCCGCAAACCGGTTAAAATGGTGGCTGAGGCTTCCACCACCGGCCATGGCACCAATATCATCGCCGGACTGGCCGTCAGCATGGAGGCCACAGCACTGCCGGTGGTGGCTATATGTTTTGCCATCGGGACGGCGCATTTTGCAGCCGGGCTTTACGGAATTGCCATGGCTGCCATGTCTATGCTTTCCATGACCGGTATGGTGATTGCCATTGATGCCTATGGCCCCATCACCGACAATGCCGGCGGAATTGCCGAAATGGCGGAAATGGATGAGAGCGTCCGGGCGGTCACAGACCCCCTGGATGCGGTCGGAAATACCACCAAAGCGGTCACCAAGGGCTATGCCATCGGTTCGGCCGGTTTAGCGGCGCTAGTTCTGTTTGCCGCCTATACGCAGGAATTTGCTCTGCATGGCGGCATAGCGGAATTGAAGTTTGACCTAAGCGATGTCCATGTGATTATCGGCCTTTTCCTCGGCGGTTTGCTGCCGTTTCTTTTTGCCTCGATTGCCATGCGGGCGGTCGGTAAAGCCGGCGGTGCGGTGGTTGACGAAGTACGACGTCAATTTCGTGAGATCCCGGGCATTATGGAAGGCACGGGAAAACCGGATTATGCCAGATGTGTGGATATCGTCACCAAGTTTGCCTTAAAAGAAATGATTGTTCCGGCGCTGCTGCCGGTGGTGGTCCCGGTTCTGGTCGGTATCATTTTAGGAAAAATTGCCCTAGGCGGACTGCTCATCGGAAGTATCATTACCGGCCTTTTTCTGGCCATTGCTATGACCACCGGTGGTGCCGCATGGGACAACGCCAAAAAGTTTATCGAAGACGGTCATTTGGGCGGCAAAGGCAGTGACGCTCACAAGGCGGCGGTGACCGGCGATACGGTCGGCGATCCTTACAAGGATACCGCCGGGCCTGCGATCAACCCGATGATTAAGATCCTCAATGTGGTTGCGTTGTTATTGGTGCCTTTCTTACTGTAAGCTTTTTTTCTTAATTCTCGGGTTTAACAAAAAGGATTGGCGCCATCGTGCGTCAATCTTTTTTTAATTGATTGTTGGCGAAAGGTATGTTATGAAGATCTTAGAGAATGTTGCTATTTGCAAGAGCTGCATCTAAAAAAACTAAGATTGGTGGGAATATGACAGACAAAAAAGCCAAAGAAGGTACTCAATCCGGTAAATCAAAAACACCGACATTTGACGTCGGCGATCTTGCGGTTTATCCAGCTCACGGTGTTGGTCAGATCCAAGCAGTTGAAAGCCGTGTTGTAAACGGGGAAAAACATGATTTTTATATTATGAAGGTTCTTGAAAACGGCATGGTGATCATGATTCCCACCAATAATGTCGCGTCCGTCGGACTTAGGGACGTCATTGATAAAAAAGAGATCCCCAAGGTTTATGCGGTCATGAAAACCCGTAAAGAAGCACTGCCCGATAATCAAACCTGGAATCGCCGATATCGTGAATATATGGATAAAATTAAAACCGGCTCTCTATATGATGTCGCAGAGGTCTTCCGAGACTTGTTTTTGTTAAAATTAAACAAAGATCTATCTTTTGGCGAGCGCAAACTCTATGACACCGCTCAGGTTCTTTTGGTAAGAGAGCTGTCTACCGCTAAAAATACGGACGAAGAAACCATCCTATCGGAAATCGAATCGTTATTTGTTTCGGATAGTTCCGAAAATTAAACCTCTCCCCCAGCAGCATGCCCCAAGATGGTGCCTTTACCATTCTCGTTAATAAAACCGATGAGGGCAAACGGCTTGATGTCGTTATTGCCTCCCGCTTATCTGACTGTTCCCGATCATTTGCAGCAAATCTCATCATAAATGATAAAGTCCGGGTGGATGGCCAAACTAAAAAACCGGGATATCGCGTAAAGGCCGGTGATGAAATTCGGGGCCAGATTCCGAAGCCGGAACCGTTAGATTTTACACCGGAACCCATCCGCATTGATATTCTATTTGAAGACGAACATCTCCTTGTGGTGAACAAACCGCCGGGTCTGGTCGTGCATCCGGCGCCGGGTCATTACTCCGGGACCTTGGTCAACGCATTGCTCTACCATTGTCCGGATTTGAAGGGAATCGGTGGCAAACTGAGGCCGGGCATTGTGCACCGGCTGGACAAGGATACATCGGGAACCCTGGTGATTGCCAAGAGCGACCACGTTCATGAAAATCTGGCCAAACAATTTAAGGCCCGAAACGTTTTAAAAGAATATCTGGCGCTTGTTTTCGGTGAGTTCGATTCAGAAAAAGGCACGATTAACCTGCCCATCGGGCGTCATCCCATTGATCGCAAACGGATGTCTACCAACAGCCGCAAACATCGAGCGGCTCACACACAATGGCAGGTTAGAAAGCGATTTCAAGGAGTTACGCTTCTGGAAGTGAATCTAAAGACCGGACGGACTCATCAGATTCGTGTACACTGTGCAGCCATCAACCATCCGGTTGTGGGTGATCCCGTCTATTGCCCTCATAAGTTACTGAAAAGTATTACAAAAAATTTTTCATCCATTCCTCCTCCCATCGCCGATGCGCTGCAATTGGTAAAACGGCAAATGCTGCATGCCTGGCGATTGGGATTCACCCATCCGCAAACGGGTAAGAGCGTGATGTTTGAATCTCCCCTCGCAACGGATATGGAAGAGTTGCTCAATAAACTAAGTGTAAATTAAGGTGGGCGGGTTACGTGTTGCGCGTTATGTGGTGCGATTTGCGTTTTACCGGCTGCTGGATGTTTCAAGCTGATAGCTGATAGCATCGGAGTACGAAAATATCAATTTTTTGCTGTGAGCTATAAGCTTTTCTTCCGCAATCCAAAATCTAAAATCGAATCATTCCGCATTCCACATTCCGCCTCCCGAATTCAATTTAGGCTTTTATGATAAGGTAGGTAAGATATCCTGCATAACAGAACAACAGAATAAACCCATCTCTACGTTGAACGGTTAAATCCTTTCGCATCATCAGCCATGGTAAAAAACTGGTAAACAGCATTACCAGATAATCAATCCACAATCCGCTCTCGAAAAATCCACCGGGTATGGGAATCGGCCGCACCAGCGAGGCAGCGCCCAATACACTCATGATATTAAACACATTGCTTCCCACCAAATTACCGATGCTGATGTCCATCTCGCCTCTTATCGCTGCTACCACCGATGTCGCCAATTCCGGCAACGACGTTCCGAAAGCCACAATGGTTAAACCGATGAATTTTTCGCTGACCCCCAGTATCTGCATGATGATGACCGCATTGTCCACCACGATTTGGGCACCGCCGACGACACCGGCAATTCCAATTAGAATCAGTAAAATTTGTTTTGGTCTGGAAGCGATATATCCGATTTCTTCCAACTCGGATACGATCTCAGATGCATCGATGGTCTCCTTTTTAGCCAAATAATAATTCATGAAGGTATAAACAATGATGCCGATAAATAGCGTGACACCTTCAATGCGACCGAGTTTCGAATTTGCGGTCAATACCAAAAGGTATAGAGATATGCCGAGCATGATCGGTATGTCGCGTCTCACGACCGACGGATCGCTTTTAATGGGCTGAAATAAAGCCGCTAAACCAAGCACCAGTGCGATGTTGCAGATATTGCTGCCGACCACATTTCCAACCGCGATCATACTTTTTCCCTGAATCGAGGAAATGAGACTGACAACCAGTTCCGGTGCGGAAGTTCCGAAGGCTACGACGGTCAGCCCGATGACGATCGGCGACACCCCCAGGCTTCGTGCCAGACTGGAAGACCCTTTCACCAGCCATTCCGCACCGAAATACAGCAAGACAAATCCAACCAGACATAAGAACCCATACAGAACCATGATCTTAAATCTCCTTTCACAAACCAACGAGAACTCTCGCACGCGAATTCAGATCACCATCGGTGATCCGGGTGATCCCCGATTTTTGCGCAGGGATAATAGGTTAGTCATCGGTGCGTGTCAAGGATATATCGAATGCGCCATTTTTTAAAAAATAAATAAATACGCTGAATTCGCATAAAATCTTCTTGTGTTTCTATTTTTATTATTATACTATATATAGCGGTTAAATGTATTAAACCGTGTCTATTTTGCTATCTATGTTGTTAACTATTTGTAATTTCTAATGATTAGGTTTTCGAGAAATAATATCTTTTGGAATAAAAATATCCAGGTAGAATAGATTTTTCAAAATCCTACAAGATTCTATAGAAAATATAATTTTCTTGCATTTCTCAACAGTATTTTATAATTAGTTGCTGAATCTATATTAATAAGGACGGAATTAAACAGTGATTGAGTTGAAATGATTGGGCGAAAGGAGGTGAACTGCTAAATCTTCTCAAACTGCGTAGGAGGAAAACAGTCTTATAGTCTCCTGCTCAGATGGAAATATTTTATACCAAATGTTTTCATTTTAACTCTTGCGAAAGGAGGCGAATCTCATGAGCAACGGAAATCAAAGACCCCCTGTCCTGCAAAGTGAGGATTGGTGGGCATGTTTTTTAGGCTGGTTCATCTTGCTAATAGCCATCGTTGGATTGAAAGAACTTGAAGCCGGCAAATGGGCCGTCGGGTTGTTACCCGCTGGTCCCAAGATCGGCAAATGGACGAGTCTGGCAGCGGCTTTTCCCAAAGGGTTCGGTACGTTCCTTTGGCAGAGCGTCATTCTTTTTGTCTTTATAACGGTCATCACCGGAATCGGCGGCGCCTTCATGAAGTTCGATTTCAAGCGCTACATCCCCGGTTTTATCGTGATCTTTATTCTGGCTTTAGTCGCTATGGTTTTATCCAAACAGGCATTTTTTGCCAAGTGGGGCATAGAATATGTAATCTTTGCGCTGGCTTTTGGTCTGATTATCAGCAATATTTTCAAGGTGCCCCAAATTTTGAAAGCCGCTGGTCAGACGGAATACTTCATAAAAATCGGCCTGGTGTGCATGGGTGCTGGAATCCTGTTCTCAGATGTCCTTAGGGGCGGCTTCATGGGTCTCGTTCAGGCTGTTTTGGTGGCCACAGCAGTTTGGTTCCTAACATACTTTATTTGTCGCGGGTTTAAGGTGTCCGAGCGCTTCAGCGCAATTATTGCTTCGGCCAATGCCATCTGTGGCGTATCGGCCACCATTGCCGCCGGCGGCGCAATCCAGGGAGACAAAAAAGAAGTCAGCTACATGGTAGCCTGGGTGCTGGTGTGTGCAGTGGTGCTGATCCTGATTATGCCACCGATTGCCAAATGGATGAATCTGCCCAACAACTGGGCCGGCGCCTGGGTCGGCGGGGTTATCGACAATACCGGCGCGGTGGTGGCCGCCGGAGGGATTATCGGCGGTGATGCCGCTTACAAAGTCGCCGCAATGGTCAAGATGGCGCAAAATGTTCTGATCGGCGTGGCGGCATTTTTGATGGCCCTCTGGGCGACCATGAGCCTCGACCGCAGAGAGGCTGGAGCGACTGCGGAAAGACCTTCATTTATGGAAATCTGGTACCGCTTTCCCAAGTTTGTGCTCGGGTTTGTGGTGGCTTCGATCGTCGTCTCGGTTTTTGTCGAGCCGGTTTCGGGGCTTAAAGCCGTCAAGGCCATCGGCAGTGCCACCAAGACGTACCGGAATTGGTTTTTTGCCCTGTGTTTCGTGTCTATCGGTTTGGAAACCAATTTTAAAGAATTGGTATCAGTAGGTGGCGGCCGGCCAGCTGCCGCGTACTGGATTTCCCAGACCGCCAACGCCATCTGGACCCTGTTCATTACCTGGATTCTGTGGTCCAGTACCTTTTTCCCGGCGGTTATTCCACCCGATTGATGCTTAAAGCGGATCTTAACCCATTCAACGTAACAGGAAGGCGTTCTCGTTTAGAGCGCCTTCCCTTACCCCGCCTTTGCGACATTTGGCCTTAGCGATTATACAGAAAAATACCCTTGTCCATTAATGCATGACATTCTGTTTCGTTTTTGCCTTGCCAAAAGCAGGAGCGTTGACAGATGCTTGCAAGCAATGGTATGCCAGAGCAAAAGGTAATTTGCCATGGATAAGTATGAAATGATTTTAACTGCCGAACGGCAGTTTGCCAGAGAAGTGACGCTGGGCGTTATCGTTTCGCGACCCTTGTCTGTTTGGCACTATCTCATACCGGGCATGTTCATCATTGATTTTTTACGCCGCAACAGTGCGATCAGAGAATATTCCAAGCACTTTATGTTCCCCAGAAAACTAGCCATTGATGCAGCCCGCGACCTTTCAATGGATTACGATACGGGCTCTGTCCATTCGCGAATCGACAGTGAAACAACCCATTGGCTGACGTCACTGAATCTGTATTCGGAAAAACTGATCAGCACCCAAAAAGCGGCTATTGATGTGCTGATCGCCCATTATGAAAAGCTTCTCATGGCGGAAGGAGAAAGCTATTATGAGTTGATCCAAAATGCCTATCCGTCCCGCACCCTATATGAAAATCACATCAACCAACTTACCGAGGCCGAAAACGAAGTGGACCGGGCGCTGGTCGAAAAGTTGGGAGAAAGCGACGTGCTTAAAGAAAAATTGCAACTTGAGGCACAGCAGGTCACATTACGGCGGCGAAAAATCCTGGAGGATATTTTCTAAGTGGCCGTGAAGATCGGGTAATTCGGGATACATGTTGACCAAAGGATTAAAAAAGAAATTCGACATCATCTTATCCAGGGAACAACGTATGGCGCGGTCCATTGCTCTGAAAGCCATACGACCAAAGCCGCTGTCCGTTTGGGAAGTGATGATTCCTATCATTTTTATCTTAGGTTACATGAGGGCCAAAGCCGATCGTGAGGTTTTTTCCCAGAACATGCTCTTTACCAAAAAAATGGCGTTGGAGGCGGCCTTCGATATGATCAAGAAAAACCATACCAAAGCGGCGGTGCTGGTGGGAATCGAGCTTAAAACCAAAGAATTGCTGTCCTCCGTACCCGATGGAATTTACTCTGATGCGATTCGACAGGAGCAGCTCAGAGAAATCGACCTGCTCATCGACCATTATTTGAAGTTGCTTCAAACAGACGGCGATGATTATGCATCTCTGGTTCTGAGTGCCTATCCGACACGCGAGGATTACCGTGCGTTTCAGCAAAAGCTTACGTCGATAGAAAAGCAGGTTGCACAGACGGCCCGCCGAACACTGGGTGCCCAGACGGATGCCGACATGCTCATCAGAATCGAATCGGCCACAGATGAACTGAGATCGGTAGAGATTCAACAAATCTTCGATTCCATCCCACGGCGCTAGAATGCTCAATCACGAAGAAATCAGCCGCATATATCAGCAGGCCTATTTGCCCGAACACCTTCCCGACTATGTCGAAGCAATCTCCGGCGCAACGACGTTTCTGCACGGGAATTATTTGTGTTTCATCCGCAAAAAGCACCTCATTTTTAACGGCTTCCCCTTAGGCGAAAACACTGGCAACGCTGCTGGGGCATACAAAACTGCTTGTGAAACGTTTCAGCCGGCCACCGCAGCCATCATAGCACCGGAAATATGGCTTCCCGAAGAGACTTATGAGAAACAGTCTGCCGATCATTACTACCGATTGGCCTTGCCGTTGACCTCTTTGGATTCGCAGGTGGCCTATATGGTGCGGCGCGGTCAAAGAGAACTTAATGTACGCCTTGGCACATTTGATAGGGAACATAAACGGTTGATCAAAGATTTTATTAAATCCCATGATTTGAATGATGCCCAGATTTATATATATAAACACATTCGCCACTATCTGAAGCATTGCACGAGTGCCCGAATTCTAGAAGCCCGAAGGGGAGATCTTTTAGTTGCCTTTACAATCATAGACCTGGGGGCGGCGGAATATGCCTTTTATCTTTTTAATTTTCGTTCACGCAAAATTAATGTACCCGGTGCCTCCGATTTGCTGTTTAAAGAAATGGTGAAACTATCTCAATCGGAGCACAAAAGGGCCATAAATTTAGGGCTCGGCATTCATTCCGGCATCCGCAGATTCAAAGAAAAATGGGGAGGTACACCCTTCCTGCCCTACAATTCAGCCATGGTTCATCGAACACCAATGGATCTTGGTAAGCTTGCCAACAAATTATAAAAAAAGTGCCCAAAGTGATCTAAAATGGTCTAAAATGACTAAAGTTACGGGATTCTGTCAAATTATATTTAGAAAAGGATTAAGCTTAGCGATTCCTTAATTTTAGGCACTTTTTTTCAATACCCAATTTCTTTCAAGAACTTAAGGATTTCCGCGTTAACCAACTGTGGTCGTTCGAGCACCAGATAATGGCTGGCGTTTTCAATAATCAGCAGCTTGGAGTTCGGGATCGTATCGTGAAGCAATTGGGAAAAATGGGGTGGGACAAGGGTGTCGTTTTCACCGGCTAAAATCAGGGTTGGGACATTGATCTGGTGTAATCTATCTCCGGCCCCCCAGTCCCATAGGCTTTTAATGACAGCAAAAAAGTTCTCCCTGGGGTTATCTCGAATATCGGTCAGCACCCATTCAAGAACTTCCTGGGACGCCATGGGAGACAGCATATTTCTCAGATGGTGTTCGAGCCAAAGATTTTGTCGCGGAAATTGTTGCGCGGATCGATCATACTTGCGCGGCTGGGCGAAATCCATCAACAGACCTAATAGAGCCTGGAAGTAATGGCTATAGATTTTAAGTTTTAAGCGCGGAATGCGGTGGCCGTTGGTGGCAATTAGAACCAACGCCTTGACCTTGGTTGGCTGATCCAGACAGGATTGTATGGCAATGATGCCACCCATTGACCAGCCGATCAATACGGTCTCATCAATTTGGAGGCGTTGCAGGAGTATTTCTAAATCTTTGGTGAAGCCTTCCACCGAAAAAACATCTCGAAGCGGTGTAGATTGTCCGTGGCCTCTGGCATCATATGAAAATACCTGGTAAGACCGAGCAAAATCCGGAACCTGCCATTGCCACCATTGGTGAGAGGCCCAGGCACCATGCATCAGTACCAGGGGGCGGCCATTGCCACAAGATTCATAATAAAGTTTGGCGTCTGTGACATCAACGAAAGGCAATGCATTCCTTTCTATTTGGGTGATAAGTCCGTTGGCTTTTTATTGACTTAATTGCTTGCTCAAGCTGGATTTAAGACGATGAATATATTTTGTCTATTTCTGCTAAACGCACCTTTTTGGTGGTTGCTCTAACTTTGTCAAACCATTCACGTCTTTCCTTTTTTATTCCTTTTCGCATGCTGATAATCGCAGCTTGGATAACTTCTTCTTCTAATTTTTGAAGATGATGCAAAATTGAGAGATAATTGCCTTTGGAAGGATAGATGGCCTTAATCATCTCCGCATACTTCGATTGATCCGTATTCATAAGCTCAAGATAATAGTCGATCAGCAGCTCGATTTCATTCAATTGTTTATGGCGGATTTTTTCCGTGTAGAGCCCCTTTTTTTCTTTATCGAGAATTTCTTTGGTCTTTATTTCGATCTGTCGAATTTCCCAGGGACGTTGCTTTCCTTGAAAGATATTTTTAGCGGCATTAAAAGCCAGTTTTTTGGTAAAAAGAAAATTTTTACTGGAAAAAAGCAGATCTTTTCTAAATTTGTAAAAGTTATACAGATAAAGGGGAGGAATAAGAAGTTTCCAGCTTATGCCAACTTTTTTGTTATCTAAAAGTATTTTAGCGATTTGGTTGGCCTGGCCGACTTCGTGCTTCCATATGACGCGAAAATTTGCCATACTTTTGTTAAAATCAGATCAGTTTGTGAAATCAATCCTGTGGCGTGAAAAATATAGAAAAAAGCATCCGATGTCAACTAGAGCTTGCTTTTGAAGAGATTATGGTTCTCATAATACTTTATTAATAATAAAATAAATATCTTAAGATAATGAAAAAATTTAGTTCTCAAATACACACCGAGCCGGTGATCCGTACCGAAGGCGGATTGCGACCTGTGCTGCGCAAGCTTCTGGATTTTTTCCGACCAGATCATGGCGGTCACATCGGGGATCCACTGCGAGAAAAGGTGGCCCAAAAGGAAGCGCCCCAAAACCGACCCTGGCGTTTACTTCAGGTTGAGTCGGCCATCGCCTGCAATTTGCGCTGTGTGATGTGTCCGTGGAAGGAAATCAGCAAAAAGGCTGGACATGGTGGTGTCATGTTACCGCACGTGTGGCAAGCTATCCGACCATATCTTCGGGAAGTTCGATCGATTGATTTTACTGGAGGTGGTGAACCGCTGCTCCAGCCGAAACTGGAAGAATGGATTGCTGAAGCAAAAACTGCCGGCTGTGAAACCGGATTTTTATCAAACGGGTTGCTCCTGAGAAAAGAGCGACTGCAGCGCATTCTCGATGCAGGGGTGGATTGGATCTGCATTTCCATGGATGGGGCAACCCCTGAGATGTACAACAACATACGCGTCGGTTCTAATTTTGATCGCGTCTGTGACAATCTCGCCCAGATTGCCGAACGGCGGAGCGGTAAGATGCCTAAAACCATGATCAACTTTGTGTTAATGAATCTGAATTTTCATCAGGTGGAGGAGATCATCCGGCTGGCTGCGCGCTTGGGTGTCGATCAGGTAAATTTCAAGCAATGTGATGTCATCCGTGGTGAACACGGCAAAGGCCTCGGTTTATTCGGTCCTCGCGAAACCAGAGAAATCCGTCAATTACGAAAGTCACTGGATAAGGCCCGCCGTCTTGCTAAA